>Ga0315907_10001437_pt1 | contig 32203 bp, 30 predicted proteins | sample LakEriMetagenome_3_FD_203525 | JGI IMG/M metagenome (GOLD analysis project Ga0315907, IMG submission 203525) | Freshwater fungal communities from buoy surface, Lake Erie, Ohio, United States - Buoy 12 MA123 | ecosystem: Environmental > Aquatic > Freshwater > Lake > Lake biofilm | place: USA...
TTTCAAAAGCAAAAGTCAGACGCCAGTTGCCGTTCACGCTGACTGACCAGTGGCCGGAGAGGCCGCCCTTGAGGGGATGCCAGTCCCACCCGGGACGGTTCATGTCTTCAGGCCTTGTGGCCGCGTCCAACGCAGACAGTTGCCGAGCCAGGCGCGGGGCATGAGCGGCTTGGATCCCGGCACGCGAGCCGGACTCGAAGAAGCGCTCAACGCCCTTGTGCCTGAAGCTTCTAATCATACTGAAATTGTAGCGCGTAGCGCCACGCGCAGCAAGAGCAGCAGCAATCCATTGGGGGTTCGAATCCCCGACTCCACCAAAAACAGGGGGTCAGAAAACTGAGCGAGTTAGCTAAACAATCGATTCTGCCCCGCCAGACAGTCAATGAATACGGGCCCTCGGGCTCGTTTTTCATTGCTTCTCACCCATTCCCCCACCGGAAGTGGATCGTCCTTGACCGTTATGAGGGGGCAGTTTTTTGGGTGGCCAATTGAATGCGCTTTGCATCTTCGAGCTGTTTTTTTTGATTCGCAGCTTGCGCAACATGCTCGCAAAGATGGGGGGGTACGGATATCACCCCATCACGGTCTCCACAGATGAAATCGCCGGGATTGACCAACATTCCGCCGACCACCACGGGGACATTGATCTGTCCAGGGCCGTTTTTGTAAGGCCCCCTCATACAAACCCCTTTTGCCCAGCACAAAAACTCATTGTTGATAAAGAAATCAACGTCTCGAATGGCACCGTCAACCACGAATGCAAGGGCACCCAGCGCTCGCGCACGGGTAGCCATTAACTCGCCAACCAGGGCCCGACCGATATCGCCGCCGCCATCGATGACCAAAATATCATTGGGCTCAGCCAGGTCGAGCGCCTTGTGCACAAAGAGATTGTCACCAGCAGCAACTTTGACGGTTAACGCTCTACCCACAACATGGACACTCCCCGTGTTGTAAGAACTCAGCCCAACAGTTCCCAAAAGCCGCTCACCATAAACATCGCTGATGAGTGAAGTAGCGAGACCTGTCAGTGGGTGAGCCAAAGGGTTACCCGATAAATTTAAACACCATCACCCAGCAAACCAGATTTTTGCCAAAAAATGAGCTTGCGCTGTATCCAGCCAACCAACAAATACAAACTCAAACCGATGAGGCTCAGAAAAATAATAAAAGCAAAGACTCTGGCCGTATTCAAATTGGTTGATGCCACACGGATGAGTTCACCAAAACCTTTGCCACCGCCCAAAAACTCACCGGTGATGGCGCCAGCCATCACACCCACGGTGCCAATTTTCAAGCCTGTAAAAAACTGAGGCATTCCCATTGGGAGCTTCATTTTGATCAGTGTTTGAAATCTGCTGGCTCCAATGGTTTTAAACAACATGCGGCTGTTTTCGTCTGCAGAATGCAAACCCGCAGCAGTTCCCACAATGATTGGAAAGGTCGCGATAAAGGTGGCCAGCGCCACTTTGGATTCAATCCCAAAGCCGAGCCAAGCGATAAAAATCGGGGCAAACGCAACCTTGGGCATGGTGTCCAGCGCGACCAAATACGGCATGACCGCGCGTTCACCGAACAGTGTTTCGCCAACCAAAATACCGAGAGTGAATCCAAGAAACAATGCAAGCAAGAATGAATAAAAAACCTCTTGGAGCGTGATGTACAAAGCGGTGAGCATGTAATCACCGATTAACAAGTTATGGCCCACGAATATGATTTCTTTTAAAGTTTCAGCTGGGGACGGCAAAATAATAGGGGAAATAAATTCCGACCAAGTCAGTGCCGTCCAGAAAAATATAAAAAGAACAAATAGCAGCCCCATCGAGACTGGTCTTGGCACGGTGTCAATCCAAGACGTTTTCTCTGTCCAAACAGTATGGGCTGCGCCTGATGGTAAAGGTTGCATAGTCACCTCTTATGTGAGCAAAAATCAAAGAAAGGACTGGGCATCCAAGTTTTTACGGATACGCTCCACCAACTCACCAAATTCGGGGCTCGTCAGCATGCTCAGGGTTCGGGGCCTAGGAAGGTCCACCACAATTTCTTCAACGAATCTGCCAGGCCGCGCGGACATCACAAAAACATTGTCTGAAAGGATGACCGCCTCTGGGATCGAGTGGGTCACCAAGAAAGCAGTGGCGTTGCGCTCCATGCAGATGCGCTGCAATTCCATGTTCATGAATTCACGCGTCAGTTCATCTAAAGCACTGAACGGCTCGTCCAACAACAAAACCGACGGTTCTGAAATCAGCATTCGGCATATGGCCGCTCGCTGTGCCATGCCCCCTGATAGCTCAGAAGGGTAAACCGATTCGAAGCCATTCAATCCCACGAGCTTCAAAAGCTGTTGAGCCTTATCGTGAGCGGCTACTGCAGCGGCTTTACCATCTCGAATTTCAATCGGTAAGACAACATTTTCCAAGGTCGTGCGCCAAGGAAGCAGGGTTGCCTGCTGAAACATCATTCCAATATCGCTTCGAGGCCCCAAAACTGGCTTACCTTCGAGCATGACACTGCCAGAAGATGGCGGTTGCAGTCCCGCCATGATTTTGAGCAAAGTCGACTTGCCACAACCACTTGAACCAATGATTGAGTAAAAGCGACCTTCGCGCATCGTGAGATCTACGCGATCAAGTGCATGGATATTTCGCCGGGGAAAATGTTTGCTGACTTGCTCCAACACGAAGACCGGGCGCCCCCCGGCCTCGGTGTTGGAGCTTTCATGATTCGATGTCTGTGCATTCACTTTTTGGCGTTCCAAGCTGGCACGAATGCGTTGGTGTAAGCGGCGGCCAAATCCTTGAGCGGAGCTTCAAGCTCTTTCTCTTTCAACATGCTGTCGTGCCAGTTTTGCCAAGCAGCGGGTTCGTTGTAACCCCAGCCCTTGGACTCATCGAAAGGAAGTCCTTTTGCGAGTTGTGCATCAAGCAGTGCATTTGCAAAATTCTTGTCTTCGATTTCTTGGCGATTACCAGCGGCCAAGTGCTGCAAAACCTTGTCTCGGTTGGCAGGATTGCGTGCAAATATGGTTGCCCGAACCATCGCACGTCCAACACCTTCAACAATTTTTGGGTTTTTCTTGATGTAATCGCCCATCATGGCGTAACCGTTACCAAACAAAACCTGAAATTTTTCTGGTGTTACGTCACGAACTTTCATGCCTCTGCTGTTCAAAATCGCTGCATCAGCAATACTGCCCACATAGGCTTCGATATCTCCCCGAAGGAAGCCAGCCGTGGCCGGACCACCATCGCCGACGGCGATAAATTTATAGTCTTGTGGCTCCTTCATGTTGTAGGACCCGAGAATCGAACGGGCAAAACCCACTTCAGCGCCATCGGCTGTTCCAACGCCAATCGTTTTGCCTTTGAGATCGGAGGGCAACTTGTAGTTGGAGCCAGTCTTCACCAAGATACCAAAGGATGTGCGAGGCAAGGAGTTGTAAACAAAAACGGCATCAACTCCCCGTGCTCTGGCTTTGAGGAGAGGAGCCGGACCAGGTCGGCCCAACTGGGCTTGACCTGATGTCAAAGCTTGCAATACGGGGCCAGAGCCATTGACCGCTTCTGCCTTGATTTCAATTCCCTCATCTTTGAAATAACCTTCTCCCATGGCAACAAAGATTTGGAATGAGTTGATGGCTGAAGGGCTGGGCGAAACAAAAGTAACACGGGTCAGTTGTTGAGCGTTGGACACATTGGCTGTTAACAACCCAAAGGCAGTGACAGCGACAACAGGTACAAGCTTAGATAGGATTTTCATTTTCTTAAACATCAAAGTCTCCTTTAAAACTTACACAAAAAAATTCGAGCGGATCAATTCAAGTCGCGGGAGTGGAATACTTTCCAGTCAGTTGAGGCGGCAAAGCTTCCAGACCTTTTTGCTCTCTTTCAAGCCGGGTTTCCCTTGGCCAGGTTCGCTTCAGGTCGTCTCGCACATCAATGGACAGACGGCCCAATCCCTGACACTCAAGCTCAACGGTATCTCCGTTTTGAAGGCTGCTGAGGCCGCGGTGATTGGTGCCCGTGGCCAAAACGTCCCCGGGCTCTAAAGTGTGTATGGAGCTTGCCCACTCAATACAGCGCGGAATTTTGTGGGCCATGTCATCCGTGTTGAAGTCCTGCTTGATCACTCCGTTAACCCATAAACGTATTTGAAGCTTCTGTGGGTCGGGAATTTCATCAGCGGTCACGATGAAAGGCCCCATGGGCGCAAAGGTGTCCCTTGATTTCACTTGAAAGAAACGTTGATCGTGTGGAAGAAGCCCTCTGGCGGATCCATCCATGAAATTCAAGTAGCCAAACACATGGGACATTGCATTTGCAGCGGACACATTGGTGGCACGCTTTCCAATGATGAGCGCAATTTCAGCTTCTGCTTCAAAATTGCTCGCGGGTGCGTCCGGGAGGATCATGGTTCCGCCGTGCCCTATGACGCTGGTTGGCGCCTTGTGGAAAGCGTTGATCAGCGCTGGTGCACTTCTCGTACCGTCTTCCATGTAATTCACGGCCATGCAAACGATGTTTCTTGGGCGTGGGATCGGCGCTTCGAATCGGAGAGAAGAAAAGGGAACACCCTTGCCGGAGGCAGCCGCCCGCTCTATGGATGGACGGGCCTTGTCAAAATCCGCCACAAGACCGACCATGAGGTCGCTCACCGAAACGTGCGGTATTGATTGGATTGAAGCCGTTACATCCACCGCCTCATCTCCGCGGACCACAAATACACGATCACCGTTTGCCACTCCTATCTTCATTGCGATCCACCTTTATTACTGTTCGCCAAAAAATGACTTGTCACACTGCTGAATGTTATTTTTAGTGTATTGAAGTCAGCGACGCTAGTCAGCAGGGTTTTCCCTTTTGATGCATGTTTTGCTGCGGCATTTTCGAATTCACTGAAATTACCGCCCGGCCAAGCCACGGCGAATCGCTTTGACCACTGGGATCAGAATCGAGCCAAAGATCAAGACAAGCAAGGGGCAATCAAACCCCAAACCAGCGCGGCATCTTATTGCGTCAACATGGGTCCCGGCTGCACGTCAGCAGCTCAAATTCTCCCAACCAAACGGTCTTCGACTTTTTGCAAGTGATGCCGCATGGCTTTTGATGCTTTGATTGGCTCTCGGTTAGCAATGGCATCGATGATGAGGTCGTGATCCACAAAACTGTGGTGGGACTCGGGTGGCTTGTCCCCTTTTTGTCGCTGCCTTCCCCATGTCACGGTGCGCCGCACCTCGGTCAACAAATCCACCAAGGCCAAGAGCACAGCATTGTGCGCAGCCACCGCGATTTCACGGTGCAGCCTAGCGTCGTACATCTCATACTCTCGCCACGTCATGGCCGATTTGCAGCGCGCACTCAAGTCTTTGAGTTGGGCAATTTCATCGTCGGTAGCGTTGAGCGCAGCCAAATTCACCAATTCAGGTTCCAGCGCCATGCGGGCACGCATGACTTGCACGGGGTTGGTCTTGGTGGCCAGCGCCACGACGCCTGGTGCTTTAACAGGCTTGGCACCCACAAAAGTACCTTGACCAACGCCGCGCCACAAACGCCCTTCGCTCTCGAGCACCGACAAACCTTTGCGCAACTTGGCCCGGGTGACCCCAAAGCTCTCTGCGAGCGAACGCTCGTTGGGCAAGCGCTTGTCGCCAGACTGCAACTCAATATCGGCGACCAAGGATCGCAAGCCTGACAACACCACAGCTTCGTCGTCTTCGCTGGTTCGGTGTAATTCGGTTTTCATGGGGCTCCTTGTGGCGCAACAGGGCAAGGAACGTCTTCGCAGCAGCGACAAGGCGTTCATTTCAACCAAGTTTAAAATGGTTGAGAAAAAATTCAAGGGGTTTTGTCAAGAAAAGAAATGTCTTTGGGGAAATACCCCTTTTTTCCGCTCCACCCGACCTTACAATGATTTAACCAATTTTAAGTTGGTGTAACCAATGTGGGGTTTTTGAACCTTGCTCGAGGTCTGTGCCGTACAATTTCTGAAGAAGTATTGGCTTGGACCGAACGGAAATTCGAATACTTTGCTTCCTCTCGTTAACCCTCCAAAAGAAAAGGAAAAACCCGTCATGTCCAACAACTCCGCCTATTTGTTCGCACCACCAGAGGTCAACTCCGTCGGCATCCGTGGCGAATCGAAGCGGTTTCCGGTCCGTCGCATTTATTGCGTGGGCCGCAACTACGCAGAACACACCCGCGAAATGGGTCACGATCCCGATCGCGAACTGCCGTTTTTCTTCAATAAAAACCCCGACAACCTGGTTTTGGACAATGGCAACTTCCCATACCCGTCCATGACGAAAGATGTGCACCACGAAATCGAAATGGTGGTGGCGATTGGCACAGGCGGCGTGGACATCCCCATGGACAAGGCCTTGGATCACGTTTATGGCTACGCCTTGGGCTTGGACATGACCCGCCGCGACTTGCAAGGCGAGGCCAAAAAGACCGGGCGCCCTTGGGAAATTGGCAAAGCCTTTGAGCACTGTGCACCCATGGGCGAGATTGTGCCGGCCGCCTCCATTGGCCACCTGAACAAAGGCGCTATTTGGCTCAAAGTCAATGGAACGGTCCGTCAACAGAGCGACTTGTCGCAGTTGATCTGGAACGTGCCTGAAATCATCGCCCATTTGTCGGCGATCTTTGAACTCAAAGCAGGTGACCTGATCATGACGGGCACCCCCGCTGGCGTGGCCGCGGTCAAACCCGGCGATGTGATGGAAGGTTTCTGCGAAGGTTTGGGCACCATCACCACCAAAGTGGTCTGAAACGCTCAAGGCCGCAAGCCCTCTAAAAAAACCCCGGAGACTGCGGTCGCCGGGGTTTTTTTGTACCCCCATGTTGGCGTTCATTGGGCCGCTGGGACTGGTGCTATTCTCAAATGGCTTTTTATTTTTGACCAGATCCCGGTGCCCACATGAAACGCCTGTCCTCCTACTTTTTCCGCGGCTTGATCACCTTCTTGCCGGTGGGCTTGACGGTCTACGTGCTCTACCTGTTCGTGACTTGGGCGGAGGCATCGGCGATGCATTTTTTGCGACCCATCACGGGCGACTTTTATTTGCCAGGTCTGGGCATTCTTTTGGGCACAGGGCTGATTTTGGTCTTGGGTTTTTTGGTCTCACAGCCCTTCATGACCCGCATTGTCGATTGGGCCGAACTGCCCTTCACCAACCTACCCCTGGTCAAAACCATTTACTCGTCGCTCAAGAGTTTTGCCGATTATTTTTCGCCGCACGAACGCGACGCGCAGCAAGTGGTGTTGCTCAAACAACCCGGCGGCGAGCTGTCGATCATTGGGCTGGTCACGCGACAAACCTTGGAGGGTTTACCGTTGAACGCTGAGGTGGAGCAAAACGTGGCCGTGTATTTGCCCATGGGGTACATGATCGGAGGCTACACCGTGTTCGTGCCGCGCAGCTGGGTGCAGGTGCTGGACATGTCGGTCGAAGAGGCCATGCGCTCGTCGCTGATCGCGTGGATGAGCCAGCCCAAAAAACCACCCAGCTTGTGAAACGGCTTGAACCAACCTCCCACCATGAACACGCCCCAACCCCATTTCGATTCGCAGGCTTTTTTAACCCAACATGTTCAGGACACGCTGAAGTTCTACGAACCCACAGCACTGGATGAGCAGGGTGGTTTTTTCCATTACTTCAAGGACGACGGCCAGGTGTACGAACGCGGTCATCGCCATTTGGTGAGCGCGACACGTTTCGTCTTCAACTGGGCGCAAGCCTTTCACCACACACAAAACCCGCGCTACCTGAGCTGGACCCAGCACGCGCTGGCGCACCTCCAGCGCTTTGTTTTGCCCACAGGCCCACAACAGGGCCTGAGCGCATGGACACTGCAAAACCAGCAACTGGAAGACCGCACCGTGTTTGCCTACGGACAAGCGTTTGTGTTGTTGGCGCAGGCCCACGCGCACCGGGTGGGCTGCGCCAGCGCCCAAGATGTCGCCGACGCCTTTGACCGCATGAACGCAGCGTTTTGGCTCAGCGAGCATTCGGCCTACGCCGACGAGATCACCCCCGAAGGTGTGTTGATCGATTACCGAGGCCAAAACGCGAACATGCACATGTGCGAAGCCTGTTTGGCCGCCCACGAATTCACCGGCGATGAACGCTACCTGCAACGCGCCTTGCAGCTCATCGAGCGTTTTGCTTTTGATCTGGCCGACCAAGCCCATGGCATGGTCTGGGAGCATTACCGAACCGACTGGTCGATCGACTGGGACTACAACAAGGACAACCCCGGCAACATCTTCAAACCTTGGGGCTTCCAAACCGGTCACCAAACCGAGTGGGCCAAGCTGCTCTTGATCGCGCACCACCACGTGCCCGATACCGCTTTGGTTCAACGGGCCCGCCAACTCCACGACGCGGCCTACCAACACGGATGGGACCGAGAACATGGCGGCCTGATCTATGGCTTTGCGCCCGATCACAGCCCCTGCGACAGCGACAAGTATTTCTGGGTGCAAGCCGAGTCGTTCGCCAGCGCCTGGCGCTTGTGGCGCGTCACCCAAGACCCACAGTATTTGGCCCAATACCAAGCCACTTGGCAATGGAGTTGGGCGCATTTGGTGGACCACCAGTACGGCGCGTGGTTTCGCATCGTGGACGCCCGCGGCGGGAAGTTGGAAGACACCAAATCACCCGCCGGCAAAACGGATTACCACACGATGGGCGCCTGCTGGGATGTCATGCAAACGGGTGGTCTGCAGCCTTGAACGCTGTTTTCCGCTGTTTGCTGTGTTGATTCACATTCAGTGCTCACACCAGGGCCGACAAAGGTCGATATTTGTCGGCAGTCGGGGGCCGATCAAGGCTTGAGCACCTCAACACCGCCCATGTAGGGGCGCAAAACGACGGGCACGGTGATGGAGCCGTCGGCGTTCTGGTGGTTTTCCAACACAGCCACCAAGGCCCGGCCCACGGCCAAGCCCGAACCGTTCAAGGTGTGCACCAGTTCGTTCTTACCCTGGGCGTTTTTGAAACGGGCCTGCAAGCGGCGGGCTTGGAAAGCCTCGCAATTGGACACCGAGCTGATTTCTCGGTAGGTGCCTTGTGCGGGCACCCAGACCTCGAGGTCGTGGGTCTTGCTCGCGCCAAAACCCATGTCACCGGTGCACAAGCTCATGACGCGGTAGGGCAATTCGAGCTTTTGCAGGATCGCTTCGGCGTGGCCGGTCATGGCCTCCAAGGCTTCGTAGCTGGTGTCTGGGTGCACGATTTGCACCATCTCGACCTTGTCAAACTGGTGCTGTCGGATCATGCCGCGCGTGTCGCGACCGGCGCTGCCGGCCTCGGAACGGAAACAGGGGGTGTGCGCGGTGAGCTTGATCGGCAGGTCGGCCTCGGCCACGATCTCGTCGCGCACCACGTTGGTCAAAGTGACCTCGCTGGTGGGGATCAGGTAGAGGGCTTGTTGGTCTTCACCCCCGTCTTGACCGCCTTTGTTGGCCGCAAACAAATCGGCCTCGAACTTGGGCAATTGGCCGGTGCCGCGCAGGGTCTCGGCGTTGACGATGTAAGGGGTGTAGCACTCGGTGTAGCCGTGCTCGCGGGTTTGCACATCAAGCATGAACTGCGCCAAGGCGCGGTGCAGCTGCGCGATCGGGCCGCGCATGAAGGTAAAACGCGAGCCGGACAACTTGATGCCGGTGTCGAAGTCCAAGCCCAAAGGCTCGCCGATGGCCACGTGGTCTTGAACCGGAAAATCAAATTTGCGAGGGGTGCCCCAGGTGCGCAGCACCACGTTGCCGTGTTCGTCGCTGCCCACGGGCACGCTCTCGTGCGGCAGGTTGGGGACGGCCAAGAGCAGGTCTTGCAGCTCGGCTTGGATCACCTCCAAGCGGGCCGCCGACGTGTCCAACTCGGTTTTGATGGCGCCCACTTGGGCCATGACGGCATCGGCCTCGGCGTGCTGGCCTTTGCCTTTGAGCATGCCGATTTGCTTGGACAGCGTGTTGCGCTGGCTTTGCAGTTCTTCGGTGCGGGTTTGCAGGATTTTGCGTTCACCCTCCAGCGCCCGAAAGGCGGCCTCGTCCAAGAAAGGCTGGGGTTGTTTGCGGGTGTTCAGACGGGCCAGGACCGCGTCCAAGTCTTTGCGAAGGAGAAGAATATCGAGCATGGCGTCAATTGTAGGGGGCTGGCTTCAACGCAAATGGCCCAAAGGGCTGGGGTCCTTGCCACCCTCGCGCAAACCCGTGGGCAAGGGAAATTTGACGGTTTCGACCAGGCCGTCCATGGTTCGCACCGAAATCGCGCCATAGGCTTTGATGCGCTCGACCACCTCACGCACCAAAACCTCGGGGGCTGATGCCCCGGCGCTCAAACCCACGCGGTTTTTGCCCTCGAACCACTCGGGTTTGAGCTCGTCGGCGTTGTCGACCATGTAACTTTCGGTGCCGAGTTTGATCGCCACTTCACGCAAGCGGTTGCTGTTGGAACTGGTGGGGCTGCCCACCACGATCACCAAATCGACTTGGGGGCTGAGCAGCTTGATGGCGTCTTGGCGGTTTTGGGTGGCGTAGCAAATGTCTTGCTGCTTGGGCTCACGGATAGACGGAAAGCGCTGCTTGATCGCATTCAAGATCTCAGCGGTATCGTCCACCGACAAGGTCGTTTGGGTCACCACCGCCAAACGCTCGGTTTGTGCTGGGGCGATGCGCAGCACATCGGCCACGTCCTCCACCAAGTGGATGCCGCTGTCGAGCTGCCCCATGGTGCCCTCCACTTCGGGGTGGCCTTTGTGGCCGATCATGATGAATTCAAAACCCTCTTTGTGCAGTTTGGCCACTTCGACGTGCACCTTGGTGACCAAGGGGCAGGTGGCGTCAAAAATTTGGAAGCCCAAGCGAGCGGCTTCCTCTTGGATGGCGCGGCTCACGCCGTGCGCGGAAAACACCAGCGTCGCGCCTGCGGGCACGTCGCTGAGCTCCTCAATGAAGATGGCGCCTTTGGCCTTGAGGTCGTTGACCACAAAGGTGTTGTGCACGATTTCGTGGCGCACATAAATCGGTCGACCGAACTTGGTCAAAGCGCGTTCGACAATTTCAATCGCGCGGTCCACACCGGCACAAAAGCCCCGGGGCTCGGCCATCAACACTTCCACGTTTCTGGCTGGCATCACAGTACTCCAATGATCTGGACTTCAAAACTCACGGGCTGGCCGGCCAGTGGGTGGTTGAAATCAAACAAAATCGCGCCGTCCTCGCGCACTTCGATCACCGTGCCAGCGTACTGGCCACGGCCGTCGGGCGTGGGGAACTGCACCACATCGCCTTCAACGTATTGCTGTTGGGCGTCGCTGAGCTGGGTCATGAGCTTGCGCGCCACCCACTGCACCATCTCGGGCTGGCGTTCGCCAAAAGCCTCGCCGTCGTCCAACTCCAAGGTCGTGTGCACGCCCTCTTCGAGGCCCAGCAAGCGCCGCTCGATGGCCGGCGAGAGTTCACCCGCCCCCAAGCTGAGCGTGGCTGGTTGGCCCCCAAAGGTGTTGATGATGGCCTGCCCCTGGGGGCCCGACATGCGGTAGTGCAGGGTCAGGAAAGAACCTTCTTCGACGTGGGGCATGGTGTGTTGCTGTGGTGAATTCAGGGAAGGCCTGTGCCAAAGCACACGGGGGGCTCTTCCAGAACGCCCCAGCCAAGACCCCCTATTGTAAAAAGTCTGGTCCACCCCCACAGGAGCGCCCATGCAAGCCCCGATTTCTGGGCTGAAAAGCCTGCCCGCCGACACCCGGCCACGAGAAAAACTCTTGCAACGCGGCCCCAGCGCCTTGAGCGACGCCGAATTGCTGGCGCTCTTGCTGCGCACCGGCATCAAAGGCAAACACGTCCTGGCCTTGGCACAAGAATTGTTGGATGGCTTTGGTGGCGTGGCCGGTTTGCTGAACACCCCGCTAGAGGCCCTGCAACACACCAAAGGCTTGGGGCCCGCCAAACGCGCCGAATTGGTGGCGGTGCTCGAGCTCACGCGCCGCGCCCTGACCCAAGAAATGACCCAAGCCCCGGTCTTCGACAGCCCGCAGTCCGTGCGCCAGTATTTGCAGCTACAACTCGGCGCGCGACCGCACGAGGTGTTTGCCGTGCTCTACCTCAACAGCCAAAACCGCTGGCTGGGCTGGGAGGAGCTGTTTCGCGGCACGCTCACGCAAACCAGCGTCTACCCGCGCGAGGTGGTCTTGCGCGCCATGCACCACCAAGCCGCCGCCGTGGTCTTGGCGCACAACCACCCCAGCGGCGTGGCCGAACCCTCGCGCGCCGACGAGGTGCTCACCCAAACCCTCAAATCGGCCCTGGCCATGGTGGACGTTCGGGTGCTCGACCACTTCATCGTCACCCGCGAGCGCGCCGCCTCCATGGCCGAAATGGGCTTGGTCTGAACCCAGGCTTCGGGGCTGGGCCACAATGCCGGGCATGAAAGCCCAATCGCTGGCCGACCTTGCCAACATCCAACGCACCTTGCGCGAACGCGCCGCCGCTGAGGCCGCCGAACGCCAAGCGGCGCTGGCGCGCGCCTTGACCGAGCAACGCGAGCGCGAGCTGTTCACCCGCTCGGTGGGCACGGTGCGGCCCATCCCGGCCAGCGAGCGCCTGCTGCACACCCCGCCCGCGCCCAGCGCCCAACCGATCCAACGACAAGCCGACGAACAACGCGTCATGCAAGAGGCCCTGTCCGACGAGTTCGATGTCGAGACCTTGCTGCAAACCGATGACCAGCTGAGCTTCGCACGCCCCGGCGTGGGGGCTGATGTGGTGCGCAAACTGCGCGAAGGGCACTGGAGCATCCAGCGCCACATCGACCTGCACGGCCTGCGCACCGACGAGGCCCGCGAAACCTTGGGGCAGTTTTTGCGCGAAGCCCACCAGCAAGGGGTGCGCTGCGTGCGCGTGGTGCACGGCAAAGGCTTGGGCTCACCGGGCCGCGCACCCGTGCTCAAAGGCCGTGTGCTGCGCTGGTTGGTGCAAAAACACGAGGTGATGGTGTTCGTGCAAGCCCGCCCCGCACAAGGCGGCGCGGGCGCGCTGCTGGTCTTGCTCAGCGGCGGCTGATCAGTTCTGCGTGGCCCGGCGCAAGGTGGTCATCACCGGCGTGTTGAGCACACCGCGCAAGCCCCACCAACCGGCCAACAAGGCCAAGACCGCGCCACCCAACGAGCCGGCCAAGGGCACCCAAATTTGGGGCGTCCAAGCAAACTCAAACACCCAACGCGCCAACGCCCAGCCCACCGCCACGGCCACCACCGAGGCCAAGAAGCCCGCCAACAAACCCACGCCAAGCAACTCGATGCGCTGCACCTGGCGCAGCAAGGCCGAGCTCGCCCCCACGGCCCGCAGGATCGCGAACTCGCGCTCGCGCTCACCCCGCGTGGCGGTGATGGCCGTCATCAGCACCACCAAACCCGCGGCGAGGGTGAAGACGAACAAGAACTCGACCGCCGCGATCACCTGACCCAACACGCGCTGGACCTGGGCCAAGGTTTGCGTCAGGTCGACTTGGGTGATGTTGGGGAATTGGCGCACCAAGCGGTTGTCAAAACTCGGGTCGGGTGGTGCTCGAAACGCGCTGATGTAAGACAAAGGCACGTCGGGCATTTGGCCTTGTGCAAAGACCACAAAGAAGTTCACCCGCATCGAAGCCCAGTCGAGCTTGCGCACGCTGGTGATGCGCGCTTGCACCACTTGGCCAGCGATGTCAAAACCCAAACGGTCGCCCACCACCAGCCCCAAGTCTTTGGCCAAGCCCGCCTCGATGCTGATGGCACCAGGCTCGTTGTCGATCCATTGGCCTTCGACGACCTCGTTCAAATCGGGCAAGGTCGCTGTGTGCGAGAGGTTGAATTCGCGCTCCACCAAGCGCGCCACGCGGTCGTCGGCATACGACTCGGCGTTGACGGCTTGGTCGTTGATCGTGGCCAAGCGGCCCCGGATCATGGGGTACCAGTCGAACGGGCCCACGCCGCCGTCACGCAAAGCCTGCTGGAAGGACTCGCTTTGGTCGGGCTGCACATTGATCACGAAGCGGTTGGGCGCGTCCGGTGGCGTGGCGTTGCGCCAGCTGGAGATCAGGTCGGTGCGCAGCAGCACCAACAAGACCAAGGCCAAGAGGCCCACCGACAAGGCGCTGATTTGCACCACCGCATAAGCCGGACGGGCCGAGAGCTGGCGCGTGGCCAAGACCAAAGCGCGTGGCGCGGTCGACTCGTTCACGCTGGCCCGCAGGAGCCGCACCGCGGCATACGCCACACCAGCAAACAGCAACACGGCCACCGCAAATCCGCCCACGGCGATACCGCCCAAGAGCCAATCTCGGCTGGCCACCAGCAACAGGGCCGCAAAACCGAGCAAGCCCAAACCGATCACGCCCACCGTGGCGGGTTTGATTTGCCCCACTTCGCGGCGGATCACCCGCAAGGGTGGGACCTGCGCGAGCTGCAGCACCGGCGGCAAGCCAAAAGCGAGCATGAGGGTCATGCCCATGCCCATGCCTAAAGCCACGGGGGTCCAGCCCGCCACTGGCAAATTCACGCTGACCAAGCCCGAGAGCAACAACACAAAGGCGTGGTGAACCGCAAAGCCGATCAACAAACCCAAGCCACTGGCCAACACACCCACCAAGGTGAATTCCAACAGGTAAGCGCGGGCCATGGTGGCTTGGGGCACACCCAAGACGCGCAGCATGGCGCAGTCGTCCAAATGGCGCTGGGCAAAGCCGCGTGCGGCAATCGCCACCGCCACCGCGCACAAGAGCGCGGCCAACAGGGCCACCAAATTCAAAAACTTCTCGGCACGACCGAGCGTGCGCTGCATTTCCGGGCGGCCGCCTTCGAGCGAATCCAAACGCACGCCGCGCAGGTTTTGCCCTTCGATGGTTTGTTCGGCCCACGTGGTGAAGCTGGCCACAGCAGCGGGTTCGCCCGCCACCGCCAAGCGGTAATTCAAGCGGCTGGCGGGTTGCACCAAACCGGTGGCGGGGATGTCGTCTTGGTGGATCATCACCCGTGGCGAAAAGCTCATGAAGCCCGAGCCCCGGTCGGGTTCGATCACGATCAAACGGGTCACGCGAAACGGTGCATCGCCCAACCACAGCGACTGGCCCACTTGCAGATCCAAGGACGCCAACAAAGCCGCATCGACCCAAGCGGTACCGCGCTGCGGCACCTCGCGCGTGGGCACGTCGGCACCGCCCACGGCATCGGCCACACGCAACTGACCGCGCAAGGGGTAGCGGTCATCGACCGATTTGAGCGACACCAGTTTGGCCGCACCGCCGAGCTCGTCGGGCGCGCGCGCCATGGTCGGAAAACTCAGTTGTTGGCTGGTCAACAAGCCCAAGGCCTGGGCTTTTTCGACGAAGGGCGGCGGCGTGGCGCTGTCGCTGCGCAGCACCGCATCGCCACCGATCAAGGCCTTGGCGTCGCGGGCCAAACCACCTTGCAAACGGTCGGCAAAAAATCCCACTGCGCTGAGGGCGGCCACAGCCAAGGCCACCGCCAAGATCAACAAACGCAGTTCGCCCGCTCGCGCATCGCGCCACAGGGCCCGCCAACCCAAGCCCCAAAACGACACCGTGACGGCGCCGCTCATTGCGTACCAAAAATGCGGTCGCCCGCATCACCCAAGCCCGGCACGATGTAGCCGTGGTCGTTCAAACCATCGTCGATCACCGGCGTGAAGATGGGCACGTCGGGGTGGTGCTGGTGAAAGTTGGCGATGCCTTCAGGGCAAGCCACCAAACAACCGAAACGGATCGATTTGGGCTGGGTTTGCTTCAAGCGGTCCACCGCCGCCACGGCCGAGTTGCCGGTGGCCAGCATGGGGTCGAGCACGATCACGTCGCGCTCTTGCATGCCTTGGGGCATCTTGAAGTAGTACTCCACCGCCTGCAAGGTCTTGGGGTCGCGGTACAGGCCGATGTGGCCCACGCGGGCGGAGGGCACGACTTGCAGCATGCCGTCGAGCAAACCGTTGCCCGCGCGCAAGATGGACGCCAACACGATTTTCTTGCCGTCGATCACGCGCGACTGCATGGTTTGCAGGGGCGTCTCGATGGTGATGGTTTGCATCGGCATGTCACGGGTGATCTCATAGGCCATGAGCATGCTGACCTCGTTGACCAACTGGCGAAAGCCGTTGGTGCTGGTTTCTTTTTGGCGCAGCAAGGTCAGCTTATGCTGAATCAGGGGATGGTCAAGAACGTGAACAAGGCGGCTCATGGCAGCTTTCAAAAAATAGATGGGCGATCAACACACGGGATGGGGCGCATCACCAGCGCCAGCCAAAGCGTCGCAGCATCACATCGGCCACAAACAAGGGGCCCACCCACAGGTATTGGATATCTTCGAAGAAAGAAGGTTTCTTGCCTTCGATGCGGTGCCCCACAAACTGGCCCACCCAGGCCAAGACAAACGCCAACGCGCACACCCACCAACGGGCCTCACCCAAAGGCCACAGCAGCGCCAAGACCGCGGCAGTCCACAGCACCATCAAACCCAAGGTGCGCAGACCCAATCGGGCGTAGTACACGCCACTGGCGAGCAAAAACACGGTCATGAGTGCGGGGTGAACCGACCACAACAGGCCCACCAAACTGGCCATGATGACCGGCACGGCCACGCAGTGAATCGCTTCGTTGCGCGGGTGCTGGTGGCTCAATCGGTAATGCGACAAGAGTTCATCGATGCGTTGGGTTGGGGACATGGATGAATGACTCCGATGATTTTGGTTCATCATAATCCGCGGCTCACACGCGCCAAACACGCACGTTTCAGGTGCCCTTGCTGATGGTGATGGTGGGGAATTTGGCCGAGAAGTCTTTGGCCTTGGCCGCGATGGTCACCGCCACTTGGCGCGCCACGTGTCGGTACTGCTCGGCCAACTCGCCCTGGGGTTCGGCCACCACCGTGGGCACGCCACCATCGGCCTGCACGCGGATCGACATGGCCAAAGGCAAGGCCCCCAAGTAGTCCATGCCGTGTTCGGCCGCCATGCGACGCCCACCGTCTTGGCCAAAAATGTGCTCGGCGTGGCCGCACTGGCTGCACACGTGCACGGCCATGTTTTCCACCAAACCCAAAATCGGCACGCCCACTTTTTCGAACATGCGGATGCCTTTGCGGGCATCGATCAAGGCGATGTCTTGCGGTGTGGTGACGATGACTGCGCCGGTCAGCGGCACGCGCTGCGACAGCGTCAAGGCAATGTCGCCCGTGCCCGGCGGCATGTCGACGATCAAATAATCCAAATCGTGCCAAATGGTTTGGCGCAACAGCTGCTCCAAGGCCTGCGTGACCATGGGACCGCGCCAAATCATGGCGTCCTCGGGGTTGACCAAAAACCCAATCGACATCACCTGCACGCCGTGGTTGACCATGGGCTGCATGGTCTTGCCGTCCGAGCTTTCTGGGTGCCCGCTCAAGCCCATCATCATGGGCTGGCTCGGGCCGTAAATGTCCGCGTCCAACAAACCCACCCTCGCACCTTCGGCGGTCAAGGCCAGCGCCAAGTTGGCCGCCGTGGTGCTCTTGCCCACACCACCTTTGCCCGAGGCCACGGCCACGATGTTCTTCACACTGGGCAAGAGCTGCACGCCGCGTTGCACCGCATGGGTCTGCACTTGCAGCGAAAACGACACCGTCACCGCACCCGCGCCGGGCACACCCTGCACGGCCGCTTGCACCAAAGCGCGCAGCGCTGGCCACTGGCTTTGGGCGGGGTAAGGTAAAGCGATGTCCACGGCGACATCCGTGCCGTTGATGCGCAAAGATTTGAGCGCCGATGCGCTGACCAAGGCCTGACCGGTGTGGGGATCCAGCACCGTTTGAAGGGCGGCTTTGATGGAGGTTTCTGACACTGACATGGGGGACGGCTCCGTTGAATTCATGGTCGAAGTCTACTGGTGTGCGGCCCGCGCTTCATCGCGCGAGCCGCATGACCCCACCAGCGTCCCCGTTGATCGGCTGGTCATTGGCGGCGCGCACGGTCACCCCAACGACTAAAATCGCCAGCTTGCCCACCCACACCGCCGCTGCCATGCCCACCCCGCGCCAACTCTTCGTCACCACCGCCTTGCCCTACGCCAACGGCAATTTCCACATCGGCCACATCATGGAATACATCCAGGCCGACATTTGGGTGCGGTTCCAGCGCATGCAGGGCAGCCAGGTCAACTTTGTGGGGGCGGACGACACGCACGGCGCGCCCATCATGATCGCCGCCGAAAAAGCGGGCAAGACACCCCAACAATTCGTGGCCGACATCGCGGCCGGTCGCAAGCCTTATTTGGACGGCTTTCACATCGCGTTTGACAACTGGCACAGCACCGACGCACCCGAAAACCACGAGCTGGCCCGCCAGATTTACTGCGACCTGCGCGACATCAGCGCCGACAAAGGCGGCTCGCTCATCGATGTGCGCTCGGTCGAGCAGTTCTTTGACCCACAAAAGAACATGTTCTTGCCCGACCGTTTCATCAAAGGCGAGTGCCCCAAGTGCCACGCCAAAGAGCAGTACGGCGACAACTGCGAAGTCTGCGGCGCGGTCTACGCCCCCACCGACCTCATCAACCCCTTCTCGGCCCTGTCGGGTGCCAAGCCGGAGCTCAAAACCTCCGAGCATTTCTTCTTCAAACTGTCCGACCCGCGCTGCGTTGAATTCCTCAGCCAGTGGACGCAAGACGGCAAGCTGCAGCCCGAGGTGGCCAACAAGGTCAAGGAATGGTTCAGCGTGCGCACCAACCCCGACGGCACGACCAGCGAAGGCTTGGGCGACTGGGACATCTCGCGCGACGCGCCCTACTTCGGCATTGAAATCCCGGACGCGCCCGGCAAGTACTTTTATGTCTGGCTCGACGCGCCTGTGGGCTACCTGGCTTCCCTGAAAAACCTGCTGGACAAGCGCGGCGAAAATTACGACGCCTACATGGCCAACCCCGCACTGGAGCAATACCACTTCATCGGCAAAGACATCGTCACCTTCCACACGCTGTTCTGGCCCGCCATGCTGCATTTCTCGGGCCGCAAAACGCCCAACAGCGTGTTCGTGCACGGCTTCCTGACGGTCAACAACGGCGAGAAGATGAGCAAGAGCCGCGGCACCGGCTTGGACCCACTTAAGTACCTGAGCCTGGGCATGAACCCCGAGTGGCTGCGTTACTACCTGGCGGCCAAGCTCTCGGCCCGCAACGAAGACATCGACTTCAACGCGGAAGACTTCATGGCGCGGGTCAACTCCGATCTGATTGGCAAATTCGTCAACATCGCTTCTCGTTCGGCCGGCTTCATCGCCAAGCGCTTTGGCGGTCAACTCGGCCAAGTCAGCGCCGACGGTCAAGCTTTGCTGTCCGCCTTGCAAACCGCTGCACCCAGCATTGCCGCGTTTTATGACCAGCGCGAATACGCCAAGGCCCTGCGCGAAATCATGCTGCTGACCGACAAGGTCAACAGCTACGTCGACCAAAACAAACCGTGGGACTTGGCCAAACAAGAAGGCCAAGACGCGCGCTTGCACGATGTGTGCAGCACCTGTATCGAAGCCTTCCGCATGCTGAGTTTGCAGCTTAAACCCGTGCTGCCGGCCTTGGCGGCGCAGGTCGAGGCCTTCTTGAACGTGGCGCCCTTCACCTTTGCCCAAGCACAACAGCTGCTGGGCGCGGGCCACACCATCAACGCCTACCAACACCTGATGCAGCGCGTCACCCCCGAGCAACTCGACGCTTTGTTCGAGCCGCCAGCGGTGGTCGAAGAAAAAGTCACGCCCGGCGGCGAGGAGATCGCCCCGACGATTGGCATCGACGACTTCGCGAAGGTGGACCTGCGCATCGCAGAGATCGTGAACTGCGAAGCGGTGGAAGGTTCGACCAAATTGCTGCGCCTCACGCTCGACGTGGGCGAAGGCAAAACACGCAACGTGTTCTCGGGCGTGGCCAGCATGTACAAGCCCGAAGACCTCAAAGGCAAGCTCACCGTGCTGGTGGCCAACTTGGCCCCGCGCAAGATGAAATTTGGCGTGTCCGAGGGCATGGTGCTGGCCGCCAGCCACGCCGACGACCAAACAGACGCGGGCATTTACGTGCTGCACCCTTGGCCCGGCGCCAAGCCCGGCATGCGCATCCACTGAGCTCATCCACGGAAAAACCCCAAACACCCGGGGAGTAATATCCCCGGCATGTTCACAGGTTTACCGCCCCTCGCGCCCTTTCGCCCCCGCCTGCTGCAAGACCTGAGGGGCTACACCCGACAAAAGTTCGCCCTCGACCTTGGGGCTGGTGCCACGGTGGGCATCGTGGCCCTGCCCTTGGCCATGGCTTTTGCGATCGCCAGCGGCCTCAAGCCCGAAGCGGGTTTGTGGACGGCCATCATCGCGGGCTTTCTGATTTCGGCCTTGGGCGGCACCTCGGTGCAAATCGGTGGCCCAGCGGGCGCGTTCATCGTCATCGTCTACGGCATCGTCGAGCGCTACGGCTTGGCCAACCTGCTCATTTCCACCGTCAGCGCAGGTGTGCTGATGTTTTTGCTGGGCTGGCTGCGCTTGGGCTCTTTGGTGCGCTACGTGCCGGTGAGTGTGGTCATTGGCTTCACCAACGGCATCGCCGTGCTGATCGGTTTGTCGCAGCTGCGCGATGTCATGGGCTTGCAGGTCGAGAAAATGCCGGCCGACTTCTTCAGCCAAATCGGCACGATCTCCGACGCCATCGGCAGCTTCAACCCCTACGCCTTTGGTTTGGCCATGGCGTGTGTGCTGGGCCTCATGATCTGGCCGCGCTTGTGGGCCGTGGACTCGCAGTTTCGCCGCCAGCTCGACAACATCCAGAGCATCAGCGCGCTCAAAGCCACTTCGCGGGTGCCCGCGCCCGTCATTGCCCTGGTCACCTTGTCGCTGCTGGCCTGGTACCTGAGCCTGCCGGTGGAGACCATCGGCTCGCGCTTCGGTGGCATCCCGCAAGGTTTGCCGGTGTTCGAGTTGCCCGCGTTTTCGTGGGAAACGGTCAAGCTCTTGGTGGTGCCCACCTTGACCATTGCCTTGTTGGGTGCGATCGAGTCGCTCTTGTGCGCACGGGTGGCCGATCAACTCAGCGACACCCCCAAACACGACCCCAACCAAGAGCTGATGGCCCAAGGCATCGCCAACACGGTGGTGCCGTTTTTTGGCGGCATGCCCGCCACCGGCACCATTGCGCGCACGGTGACCAACATCCGCGCCGGAGCGGTGTCGCCCATCGCCGGCATCGTGCACGCCGGCACCTTGGCCGCCGTGGTCTTGCTGGCCGCGCCCTTGGCCATGCACATCCCGCTGGCGGTGCTGGCTGGTGTGTTGTTGTTCGTGGCCTGGAACATGGGCGAGTGGCGCGAATTCGTGCGTCTCAAACACTTCAGCAACCACTACCGCTTGATGATGGTCTCGACCTTCGTGGTCACCATCGTCTTTGACCTGACGGTGGCCGTGGAACTCGGCTTGATTCTGGCCATCGTGCTGTTTGTGCGCCGCCAAAGCGGCCTGTTCACCGCCGACATTGACATCCACACCGACCAACGCTTGGAAGGCCGCCTGTACGGTACGCTGTTTTTTGGTGCGGTGGCCAAGCTTGACGCCTTGCAGCGCGCCGCCGACGCGGCCGCTCCAGGTTTGGTGATGCGCTTGGACGTGCGCCAGATGATTTCCTTGGACACCACCGGCTTGGACGCCTTGGAACAACTCCAGCGCAGCCTGAGCAAACGCCAAGGCCGCTTGGTTCTTCGTGGACTCAACCCCCAGCCGCGTTCCTTGCTGGAGCGCTCGGGCTTTGCCCAGCACATCGACATGGAAGAGACGGGGCCGGCCTGAGCCCGTAAAATGGGGGTTTTCTCCACCAGGCCTGCCATGTTCCCCTTTGCCCGCCCGCATTACACCTCTGACACCACGCAGTTCTTGGCCAAGCTCAAGGAAAAGAACCCCAGCCTGGAAGCCGAGCAACGCCAAGGCCGTGCCTTGCTGTGGGACAGCGGCATGAACGCTCAGTTCCAAGCCGACGCCAACACTGCACGCGTGCCCCAACAGCCCTACGTGTACCAAACCAAGGCCTGAGTCCCCTTGCCGCCATGAGCACCGACTCGCCTGAACTCGAACAAGCCCCCGAGGGTTTGCACGCGGCGCTGCCTGCGGTGGTCGACCACGTCGCTGTGGCCCGGCTGTATGGTGAACCGCTTTTTTCGATGCCGCGGGATTTGTACATCCCACCCGACGCGCTGCAGGTGTTTCTGGAGGCGTTTGAAGGCCCACTGGACTTGCTGCTCTACCTGATCCGCAAGCAAAACTTCAACATCCTCGACATCCCCATGGCCGCGGTCACGCGCCAGTACCTGAGCTATGTGGACGAGATTCGCACGCAAAACCTGGAGCTCGCGGCCGAGTACCTGCTGATGGCGGCCATGCTCATCGAGATCAAGTCGCGCATGCTCTTGCCACCCAAACGCGTGGCCGAAGGTGAAGAAGCCGAAGACCCGCGCGCCGAGCTGGTGCGCCGTTTGCTCGAGTACGAGCAAATGAAGTTGGCGGCCCAACACCTCAACGAGTTGCCCCACTTTGGGCGCGATTTTCTGCGCGCCCAAGTGTTCGTGGAACAGGCTTTGACACCGCGCTTCCCCGACGTGCACCCTTTGGACCTGCAAAGCGCTTGGCGCGACATTTTGTCGCGCGCCAAGCTGGTGCAACACCACAAAATCAGCCGCGAAGCGCTATCGGTGCGCGAGCACATGAGCATCGTGCTGCGCCAATTGCAGGGCCGAAAGTTCGTCGAGTTCGGTGAGCTCTTCGACCCGAGTAAGGGCAGTGCGGTCTTGGTGGTGACTTTCATCGCCATGCTCGAGCTGGCCAAAGAAACGCTCATCGAACTCACCCAAGCCGAAGCCTTCGCACCCATCTACGTGCGATTGTCTTACACCCCTCAGTGATTCCCTCACCTTCAGGCTTGCATGCGCCAACACCACTTTGATGTTTTGATCATCGGCAGCGGCTTGGCCGGTCTGACCGCTGCGTTGCACTTGGCCCCCACGCACCGCGTGGCCGTCATCACCAAACGCGGCATCTCCGATGGGTCGAGCAATTGGGCCCAAGGCGGCATTGCCGCCGTGCTGGCCGAGGGCGACAGCTACGCCTCACACGTGGACGACACCTTGGTCGCCGGTGCGGGCCTGTGCGACCTGGACGCCACCCGCTTCACCGTGGAAAACGCCCCCTCGGCCATCTCATGGCTGCGCGAGATGGGCGTGCCCTTCTCCACCGAAAACGGCGAGCTGCACCTCACCCGCGAAGGCGGCCACAGCCACCGACGCATCGTGCACGTGACCGATGCCACCGGCGCGGCTGTGCAAACCACGCTGAGTGCCAAGGCCCGCGCCACACCGAACATCGTGTTCTTCGAGAACCACATGCTGGTCGACCTGATCACCAGCCGCAAGCTGGCCGCCACCGAGGCCGGCACCGACGCACCCGCCCGCTGCCACGGGGCTTATGTGCTCGATGTGGACCGCGACGAGGTCGAGACCTTCAGCGCCAGCCACACCATCTTGGCCACCGGCGGCGCGGGCAAGGTCTACCTGTACACCACCAACCCCGACACCGCCACGGGCGACGGCATCGCCTCGGCCTGGCGCGCGGGTTGCCGCGTGGCCAACATGGAATTCATCCAATTCCACCCAACCTGCCTGTACCACCCGCACGTCAAAAACTTCCTCATCACCGAGGCCGTGCGCGGCGAAGGCGGCCGGCTGCTGCTGCCGCCGCATTTGGGCAGCCACCGCTTCATGCCCGACCACGACCCGCGCGCCGAACTCGCGCCGCGCGATGTGGTGGCGCGCGCCATCGACTTCGAGATGAAGAAACACGGCCTGGACTGTGTGCACCTGGACATCTCGCACCAAAGCCCCGAGTTCATCCAAGAACACTTCCCCAACATCTTGGCGCGCTGCGCCGAACTGGGCATCGACATCACCCGCGAACCTATTCCGGTGGTGCCTGCGGCGCATTACACCTGCGGTGGTGTGGTCACCGACCTGCACGGCCGCACCGATGTGCCGGGCCTGTACGCGGTGGGTGAGACCACCTGCACCGGCCTGCACGGCGCCAATCGTTTGGCCAGCAACTCGCTGGTGGAGTGCATGGTGTTTGCGCGTGGTGCGGTGGAGGCCATCAGCCAAGCCACCAACCAGGGCCAGCCTGCCATGCCCACGTGGGACGACAGCCGCGTGACCGACGCCGACGAGATGGTGGTGATCTCGCACAACTGGGACGAGCTGCGCCGCTTCATGTGGGACTACGTGGGCATCGTGCGCACCAACAAACGCTTGGAGCGCGCCGCGCACCGCATCAACCTGCTGCAGCAAGAAATCCAAGAGTTCTACCGCCAGTTCCACGTGACGCGCGACCTATTGGAGCTGCGCAACCTGGTGCAAGTGGCCGACCTGATCGTGATGAGCGCCCTCATGCGCCATGAGAGCCGCGGCCTGCACTTCAGCCGCGACTACCCCGAGACGCTCATGGAAGCTCGGCCAACGATTTTGGTACCGCCGGCACGCTGAGTTTCATGCTCATCAGTCCTTGGGCTTGCGGATACCGGCCCAACGTGCTGCGACCGGCGCACCCATGATCACAATCACCACCCGGGTCAGGTGGTGCAAGATCACAAAACCCAGGTCAGCACCAGCGGCCAACGCCAGCACCGTCATCTCGGCCTGTCCGCCAGGCGCAAAAGCCAAGAAACCTTCCACGGGCTTGGCCAGGCCCGACAGGGTCACGATCTCGGTGAATAGCGCGGCGAGTAGTGCCAAGATGGCGACAAAAGCGATGCCGGAGAGGATGAAGCTGCGCAATTCTCGCAGGGTCACGCCCACGTACTGCACCCCAATGCCCAAGCCGATGAAAACCTGTGCGACCACGATGGCCTCGACCGGTGGGCGAGTATGTATGAACCCACCCAATGAAAGCGCAGCGGTCAAGATCATGGGCCCCAGGATCGAAGCGCCAAAAAGACCCATCTTCTCGCCAACCTTCCAGCCGATCACGGCCGCCGCCGCCATCAGGGCCAGTTCGACGGGGGGAAGGTTACGCGCAGGCTCGCCGAGCGAACCCGCGAGGGTGGCGCCATACACGAGGGTCAGGATGATGGGCGCCACGGTCACGACAATCAGCATCCGGGTCGCGTGGATCAGCGCCAGTGCTCGGGCGTCGCCACCAGCCTCTTTTCCGAAGGCCACCATGTCCGGCAGCCCTCCGGGCATGGCCGCATACCAAGCGGTGACAGGGTCGTAACCGAGACGGCGAAAAAAAGGCACACCAACGACGCCGATCAGGGCCACGTAGACCGGCACCAGCGCCACGCTGCCGAGCAGTTGCGGAACTCGGCCCACGATCTCCGGCGTGATGGAGGCTCCGATGGCGACCCCCAGAATGGTTCGTGCCGCTGTCGAGACGGTGCCCATGCCCTTGAGTTGCACACCGGCCAGAGCGACCAGCAAGCAGGCCGTCATGGGCCCGAACAAAAAGGGCAGTGGCAGGCCAAGGATCTGGAACAGTCCTGCACCCAGGAGGGCCAGGGTGAGCGTTCTGGCCCGGGAGAACAGGTGAAGGGGCATGGGTTATGTTCGCACGGTGTTTTGCCGTTCAACCTTTGGCTTGCGCAGCAAACGCCAGCACATTGCGCAACGCGACCGAGAAATACAGCTCATAGCCCTTCTGCTCCACATAACCCAGGTGGGGTGTGGCCACCACATTGGCCATCTGCAGCAAAGGGTCACTGGCCGGTAAGGGTTCCCGCTCAAACACATCAAGTGCTGCAAAGCCAGGCCGACCCTGCTGCAGGGCAGCCAGCAAAGCGCCGGGTTCGATCAGTTCAGCGCGACTGGTGTTGAGCAACAGTGCGCCGGGTTTCATCTGGGCCAGATCGCTTGCGGTAACGGTACCCCGGGTGGCGTCGTTGAGGCGCAGGTGCAGGGTCACCACGTCGGCCTCGGCAAAAAAAGCCTCTTTGGAAGTGGCCACCCGGTGACCTTCGGCGCGAGCCAGTTCTAAGCTGGCAGCACGGCCCCAAACCAACACCGCCATGTCGAAGGCTCGGGCGTACCGCGCCATGCGTTGGCCGATCTTGCCGTAACCCCAAATGCCCAGCACATCGCCTTTGAGCGCCCGGCCGATGGTGTTGTGAGCGGCATCATCGGCCACGCGCTGCCATTGACCAACCTGCAACCGGTTCACGTATTGCGGCAAACGCCGATATGCAGCCATGAGCAACGCCCAACTGAGTTCAGCCGGCGCCGTGGGGTCGCCCACCCCTTCGAGTACGGTCACACCGCGCTGCTGCGCTGCTGCCATGTCCACATTGCCACTGACCTTGCCAGTCTGCGAAATGAGCCGCAAGCGGGGCAATCGGTCCATCAGGGCTGCGGTGATGTGGGTTCGCTCGCGGATCAGTACCACGGCCTCGTGTTTGGCCAAGCGTTGTGCCATGGCATCGTCGTCCATCGGTTCGGTGAACACATCGACCTCATGGCCATCAAGCAGGGCAAAACAAGGCAGCTGGCGAACGGCGTCTTGGTAGTCTTCCAAAATAGCGATTTTCATGGTGTTGTCTCCTGTGTTGATACGGTAACAGGGAAAATGAACGATTGAGTTAACTGGTTTTGTCCTGAAACGTTTAGAGTGTCTTGAGCAATGGCGCTGCAGAGGCACCCTCAATGCCGTGCCGCTTTAAGGCCATAGCCACAAAACCACTGGCCTTTGTGTCCTCGATAAAGTCAACCAAGTAAGCCGCCGCCTTATCTCCCCGACTTTTGGGTAGACCCATGGCCTGTTGAATGGTCATGAACCGTCCTGGCAGTAGGCGTAAGTGAGCAAACCGTTTTTGATCCGATTGCAACTGTTGCTTGACGCCTGCCGCCACTTCTAGCCCCTGTGCCACAAATACGTCAACCACTTCTGGCGAAGTGGGGGCATGTACGATCTGCGCCTGTTTAATTTCACGACTCAGATAAAGATCGTAGGCGCTGCCCCTACCCACCACCACGCGGTTGCCGGGTTGGTCCACGTCAAGGTTGGATTTAAGCGGCGAATCTTGGCGCACCAAATAGCAGCCTTCGATCAGCAAGTATGGAGAGGTGAAGGCGATTTCCCGACCTCGCAGCGGGTCAACAGCAAAAAAACCAACGTCGGCTTGTTCCTGCACAACAGCTTGAACTGCCTTTCCCGCCGCATCCAAAACAATGAGCTCGAGCGGCAGCCCAAGACGCTGAGCCAACAAGTTGGCCAGATCCACCGAAACCCCACTGACCTCACCAGTTTTCGTATCGCTGTGGGCCAAGATGGGATTCCCCAAATTGATGGTTGCCCGGAGTCTGCCTGTCGGGGCAAATATTGCTTTAACTGAGTTGTCGCTCAAGGTGATGACTCCTAAGGGGTGATGGGAGCGGGCTAAGATTTGGTGGATAAATATCGCTGTTCCATTTCACGCCGCATGGTCTTTCGGACTTCGGCCGCCGCGTGGCGGCGGCGTTCATCTGGCGTGAATGGGCGCAAAGTCGGAACACTGGTGGGTCTACCCGTTTCATCCAACGCGACCATGGTGAAGAAGCAGCTGTTGACGTGACGAATATCTTGAGTGCGTATGTGCTCGGCCAAAACTTTGATGCCCACCTCCATCGACGATGAACCCGTGTGGTTGATCGAGGCCAAAAAAGTTACCAATTCACCCACATGAATGGGTTGGCGAAACATCACCTGATCCACACTGAGCGTGACCACATAGTTACCGCAGTAACGGCTGGCACAGGCGTAGGCAACTTGGTCAAGTAGTTTCAGAATCGCCCCTCCATGCACCTTGCCTGCAAAGTTGGCGGTATCGGGTGTCATGAGCACGGTCATGCTCAATTGATGGGCCGGTAATTCCATATCATCGATCTATGAGGTCAAACCAGTGTGAGAAAAGTGACAAATTCATTATCTGAATCACGGCAGTCGCAGTCCTCAATCACTTCAGTGGCCATGGCAGTTCAACCATTCGTTGAAGCACACCCGCTGGGAAATTCAAGGTCAAGAAATGACCCAGCGTGGCCATGAAGCCCACACACACACCCGTGTAAGTCAGGCTGCGGATCCAGCCCAATGAGGTCCGCATGACCAAATAGGCGGTGATGAACAGGACGAGTGCCAAGATGAAACCGAGCAGGGCGGTGGCGATGAACAGAAATGCAAACCACGCCAAAGAAAACCAGACACTGCTGCCATCGTGTTCGCCTTTGACCTTGGCGGCCAGTTCTTGGTCGTAGTGCGTACCATGCCCGACCGGGCCTTTGGCAATCATCCAAACCACATAGACCGTTGCCGTCAGCATCAACAAAGCTGCGGACAAGGGGAATACCGCCCCTAAAAATGACAAGGGATAGCTGCTGTAAGCGGCATAAGCAAACAACACCATCACAAACAAAGCAAACATCATTTGCGGCAAACGTTCACTCAATGTGGTGCCGCCCAGTACTGGTTTTTCCGACTGCGTTGCGGCAGCATCAGCCTGCTGACCAGTCAAGACCGCACCATCCTCAGAAACACGGTTGCGCACCGACAAGACGATGGTGACCACCGCCAATGCACCAATGATGAGCACACCGGGTCGCAGAAGGAAGCCTGCCCCATAGAACTGCACGGCTTGATACAGGTAGTTCTCGACTTGCGGCGACAGCACAAAACCAATCAGGACGGCAGGACGTGGCCAACCAAAACGGCGCAGAAACACGCCCAAAATGCCCATGCCAAACAGCAAGAAAAGATCGGCAATATCGCGTCTTGCTTGGAAAGCCGCAAAGCAAATCAACATGATCATGGCCGGTGCCACGAGGTTGAATGGAATGAACGTCAGGCGTGAAATTGGAGAGGCCAATAAGAAACAAATGAAGGCCCCGATGATGCTGGCCATGGCCAGTGTCCAGGCGATGGTGTAGGTGAGGTCCAGATTGGTCGTGACCATGCTGGGGCCAGGCTGCAAACCGAGCAAGGCCATACCCGCCAAGAACACCGCCATGGAACCCGATCCTGGAATGCCGAACAGCAAAGTTGGCATCAGCGCACCGCCCTGTAAGGCGTTGTTGGCCGACTCCGGCGCGATCACGCCTTTGATTTCACCTTTGCCATACTGGCTTTTGTCTTTGCTCGACTGAACCGCGAGGCCGTAAGCCAACCAGTCCACGACCCCCCCACCAAGACCGGGGATGGCGCCGATGAAGGTGCCCAAAGTCGACGAGCGCAGGACAAGGAACCAATGCTTAAAGGTGTCCTTGACGCCTTGGAGCCAACCGGCACCAAGCGTTGAGCCTGAGGCGATCGATGTTGGGCGGCGCATCAAATCGGCCAACTCCGGGATCGCAAAAAGCCCCAAACCCACAATGACCAGTGGCACACCATCCATCAAGTAATCAAATCCCAGGTCGATCCGTGCCTCACCCGTGGCAGGGGCTGTGCCGATTGCGCCAACCACAATGCCCAAACCACATGCGGCCAAGCCCCGAATCATGCTGTTACCAGCCAGAATGCCCACCACCGAGAGGCCAAGAACAGCCAACATGAACAGCTCGGCGGTGGAAAAAATCAAAATGATGGGCCTTGCAACCACCACAAAACCGGTCAACATGACTGCACCAAAAACACCCCCGAGCAAAGAAGCGGAAAACGCGGCGCTCAACGCGCGGGCAGCCTGCCCCTTTTTGGCCAAGGGATAACCGTCCAGTACCGTGGCCTGGCTGGCGCTCGAACCTGGAATACCCATCAACACCGAAGTGAAGGTGTCGCCTGTAGGAATCACAGCCACCATGCCAATGAGCATGGCGATGGCCGATACCGGATCCATACCGTAAATGAATGGCATGAGCAAAGACATGCCTGCGATACCACCTAAGCCTGGCAAGATGCCAACGCACAGGCCAACCACGATGCCCAAAAACATGAAGGCAAGATGCTGATAGTTCATCAAGCCCAGCAGGGCGGTTTGCATAGATTCAAACATGGCAACAACCGTTTCTATATGAGATTGCTTCTAGCGTAATGAAATACAGCTAAAACCCAGTTGATGCGATGTGCTTCGCATCAACTGGGTTGAAACGACTTATTGGCTCGCCGTTTATTCAAACTTCACATTGAAGTCCTTGGTGAGCACTGAACGCACGTAATCCCGGGCGGGATCGGCGATCGTGGTGCCCAACTTAAACGTTGCTTCCGCAGCTTGATCAATCGATTGATCGTAACCACCTAGAACCTTTTCAACGCCAGCCTTGTACTCAGGGTCGTTGCGCATGTCGCGAAACGCTTGGCGCAAGGTTTCAACGGTTGCGCGTGGTGTTTCCTTGGGTACGACCAGAAGCTTATTGGCAGGGAAGCCAGAGATCAAAAATGCCCGAACAGCTTCCCATTCGATACCGCTTGGGGCTTTACCCGTGACGATTTGATACGCTTCAGCAAAGTGAGGCAAATCGGGGAAGGCAGGATCACGCTGAAGTTGACCGTTGCCGTCGATTACACCCCAGCTGAACAATGGCACCGCCTTGCCAGCCTGGACCAGCGGCAATGAGTTTTTGATGTAAGCAGAGCTGGTCTGGTAGTCGATGGTGGCTTCACCACGCTCGAAAGCCAGTCGACCATCCCCACGGGATTGCATACCGAAGACGTGTTGCACATCAAGTCCCAGCATCCTGAAGCTCAATAGTGGAACCAAATCCAATGAGGTCGCTCCCTGGCTTGCATAAACAAGTTTTTGTCCACGCAATTTAGCCAAATCGCGTATGGAAGTCACACCAAATTTTGGATTTATATAGGCTACCCCACCCGTAGGGCCTCCAATGATGACCTCCCATTTCTTGTAGTCGTAGCGAACTCGACGGTCGCCCAGCAGGTAAGGAAATTGTGTCGAACCCGAGGTACCCAAGATGCTGAGGCCATCAGGTTTTGCATCGGCTGCGTATTGGTTAGCCCCCGTGATCGAGCCACCACCTGTAACGTTTCGAATCACCACGTTAGGATTGCCCGGCAGATACTTGGAGAGATAAGGCGCAAGGAAGCGAGCCCAGACGTCAGTGCCACCACCGACACCAAAAGGCACGACCCACTCTATGGTCTTGCCTGCATAGCTGACCTTTTGCGCATGCGCGGGAAGTCCCGCTGAGAGCGCCATTGCTGCGCCAGCGAGTTGTAATGCACCAACGGTAAATGCGCGGCGGTTTTGATTCTTCTTCATGAGTTTGTCTCCTTGTGTAAAAAAAATTGACATGGGGTTTCCTCCCTCTTTGAGGTTTTTTGTTTTCTCAACGGAACGTTTAAAACAACGGCACCTTTAACACCATGACGCTGGAGCGTTTCGGTGATAAATCCATCTTGGGTCGAACGCGAGATGAACCCATTGAGTGGTTCGAGCAAGGTCTTTGATAGGGCGGGTGAGACACCGATCGCTTGATGGATTTGCATAAAAGCAGGTTCAATCAAACGAAGTCCTTCAAGCCGAGCTGCATCAGCCTCAAGTTGAGTACGGACACCTGCGGCCACGTCAAGATCAAGCCGAAGAAAGGTGTTGACGACCTCTGGCGAGGTGCTCTCACGCACCAAAGTCGCGTGTCGCATGCGCCTGGTCAGAAACAAGTCGTAAGCACTGCCCTGCCCAACACCGATCAACACACCTTGTTGATCGATGTCCTCGTTGCAAAGGTAGAGCGAACCATCACGAACCAAAAAATTACCTTGTGTGGTCATGTAGGGCTGTGTGAAAGCCACTTTGTCGGCCCGTTCTGGATCTGCAGCAAAAAAACCGATGTCACATTCACCCGCCCCAACAGCATCGCTGGCATCCTTTGCCGCTTCAAAGCACACAAACTGACAAGTCAGGGACATGCTATCGGCGATTCGGCAAGCCAAGTCCACAGAGACGCCCGCAGGTAAGCCCTGCACGTTGGGGTAGGCCAGAGCAGGATTGCCATAGTTGATGGCAACGGTCAGCACCTGCTTCATCATGAATCTCGCCCCGCCACAAGTGCATCCGGCACGAAGACTAAGCCCTCCATGAGTCGGCGTGCGCTTCGGCTCATCGTGACCGAGGTAACAACCCAGTCTTGACCCTTTTTTGATGTTTGAGCACCGACGACCAAGGTCCCGGAGGGATGGCCAAAACGGAGTTTCGTGCGTGCTTGTC
>Ga0315907_10001438_pt1 | contig 32191 bp, 27 predicted proteins | sample LakEriMetagenome_3_FD_203525 | JGI IMG/M metagenome (GOLD analysis project Ga0315907, IMG submission 203525) | Freshwater fungal communities from buoy surface, Lake Erie, Ohio, United States - Buoy 12 MA123 | ecosystem: Environmental > Aquatic > Freshwater > Lake > Lake biofilm | place: USA...
AACCCAGAAGATGGTCTCAAAGAGATTTACCGAGTGCTGGCGAAGGGTGGCAAAGTTCTGTTGTCCGTCCCGTTCCTGCCGATGCAGCAAGAAACAGTGGTGCGCGCACGCCTCGACTCGGACGGCGGAGTTGAACACCTACTAGAGGCCCAGTATCACGGCGACCCGGTTTCAACGGCAGGCTGCCTGTGCTTTCAGGATTTTGGCTGGGATCTGCTGGACCGCATGCGCCAGATTGGTTTCCGCAACGTCGGTATGCTGCTTTATTGGTCGGCAGAGTACGGCTACTACGGTGTCGAACAAATGATGCTCACCGCAGAAAAATAGCGGTTCAATTCAGCAGAACGTGTAAACAGCGCTTCGGCACACTAGCGATATCGTAGTTCATCGCACCAATGAGCAAATGCCCCCCCAGTAGTACAGGCATCGCGGCCAACATCACCGTGCCGCTAGACGCGACCACACCACTGCTAACACTCATCAGCCAGTGCCAGGCACCAAAGGCCGTTCCCGCACCCATGAATGACAGCCCCAATAGAAGCTGCACCGAGCCTGCGTTGAAGTCGTGAATAATGCATAGTCCAGCACTGACCGTCGCGGGGTGAGCTGGCCGCGATAAACGTCGATGGTGTAGCTCATATTCTGAAACGTATAAAACGAAATGCCGACGGGCAGCACGACATCCATCGGCGTGAGCTGCCAAGAAAAACCCGCGACGGCTGCAGCCCCGTTTGCAGACTGAATCAGAAAATTAGTGTACTTAAAGTACGCGAGCACCCCAAGGTTCGCCACAATCGAAATCGCTAGGAAGCGCCCCGGATGGGCCGATTTCAGCAGGCGCTGGGCAATGGTGAAATCTACGGCGGCCGTGACGAAAATGAGCAGGAGATAGAGGTAGCTCCATTGCCCATAAAAGTAACAGCTGGCCGCAACCATGAACAGCTTCCATGCCGTCCCAGTACGAGGCAGCCAAGCGCTAACCGAAAGCACGACAAAAAGAAAGACTATGAAGTGCCAAGAATTGAATAGCATTTGTTCGAAGTTAGATTAGTAAGGCAGTTTGCATGGCACCGCTAGACTGACGGTTTACACCGTCCTGACTCCGATGGCCTGCTCGGCATGAAGGTTGCGACATCAAATACGACTTTGCCATCGCGTTGCCTCCACGACGTTACCTCGGGAGGGTCCCAATCCAGCCGCGTCGTCACAGACTCGATTCGTTCTTTGCGATTTCCCTCAACAAAGACCCATCTTGCCTCCCGGTTTTGACACAGCAGCCATCTGGCATGTTTGAAATTCTCATCGCCTACGATGTCCACCTTCCCACCGGTCAAAAAGACTGTTGGCATCCAGATTCCCCAATCGGGCATGAAGTGAATGGCGCTACGATGGTTGGCATTGATATCCGCCGCAAACCGATTAATGGCATCGCTGTAGAGACCGGTTCCGCCTGTCTGCCGGAGCTGATCACGGGAAACTAACTGGGCATGAAGGTTGTAAGCGCACACCAATACCAATGTCGACACCGCGATCAATTGACCTTTGTTGACATCTCGCTGCTCGCTTAACCAGTTGGGCACGAGCTTGGACCGCAGAGCATCAAAGAGCGTCTGGGAAAGTGCAAGATAAAGCAAAATCATCACCGGCCCAAAATGATGGCTCCCTAGACGAGCGCCGAAGATGCTTGCCGCTAAGAAGAACGAGGCGCTGAGGCCAATCAATAACCGTGACGCTCGGGTTGCCGTTCCACGCAACTCTGCGACCAGCAATAATACTGGCGGCAGTAATGCTAGGCCCACAGCCTTGACCACTCCACCCTGCAGAGACTGCACACCAGTAGTCCAGTATCCCGATTGAGCAGTGTGATTTACCAACCCAAGAAAGTAGGTCCAAACTGCCTCAAAACGCCCCATCGAATCGGTGTGTGCCTTTGCAACTTGTAGGCCGTTAAGCAAGCTAGCAACGTATTCGAAGAATGATGCGAAGCTTCCTTTGTTGATTGCCATCAAGACAAAGCCCACTGCATACGGAAGCAATCCAACAAACAACCCTGCCGACCAGACTAGTAACGCCGGATAGCCACCTCGCACGTTCAGATCATCAACTAACCTAGTGTGCCTATCGTGGCACCAAAAATACACCGCTATCGCCATCGCTGGGACGAAGAAGGCATAGATAAAGTAACCGAAAATCGCTAACCCAAGGAGCAGTCCTGACCAAAACATTGATCGGCGTTTGCTTTCTACCCTGCCCGTGTGCAAAAGATATATCGCACAGATCACTAAAACCATTGGTGCAGCATTGATGTAGAACTGGGTGCGAAACGAAAAAATAAATGATGGATCAAGTGCGATTGCTAAACCGACCAACCCCACTAGCCATTGCCACACGCCGAGGCGATGAAGCAACATTAGGCCTCCGGCAAGTATCAGACCGCCGTACATACCATGTACTAGCCGGACGGCAAAAATATCCGTTCCCAACAACGCGTAGAAAGGCAGGCCAATCCAAGCCATGCCAGAGCCGTGATATAGAGAAGGCAACAAGGGCCAGCGATCAAGCACCAAATTGCCGGGCATGATCCAGATGGAATTGAGTGCCGTCGACCCCAACATGCGCGGAACCATGTAATCAGGATTAATGGCATCCATGTACAAGCCAGGTAGCTCGATATCCGTGACCACCGCAGTGAAGAAAACAGCCAACGGCAGCCAGAACCAGACCGCGTTGGCTCTAGGAAACGACTGTAGCAAAGCCTTCATTTGAACAAATCTGCGATCTTCATCGACGGCTGCGCGAAATGAGCTGGTCAGAAATTAGGATATTCAATTCACGCGCGCGACGATTAACGGTGTCCAATACCATCCCGGTTGAAAACGCCACGACACCGACCAGCCCGAGGGCGGCTGCGAACATTGCCCGAGCTGGTGCCACACTTCCTTTATCCAGAAACTCCTCCACGATGACTCCCCCCATAAGAAGCGCTACGAACAACAGACCCGTACTGAGCATCCCGAAGAAAAGCAATGGTCTGTAGTCCTTGTAGAGCCAAAGAATGGCCTTTAGTACCCTGTAGCCATCTCTGAATGTGTGCAGCTTTGACTCACTCCCGTCAGGCCTAACGCCGTATGGAACAGGCACCTCTACGATCGGCATATGGTGTTCCAAAGCATGTAGGGTGATCTCAGTTTCGATCTCAAATCCCTTCGACAACACCGGTGTCGTACTCATAAAGCGCGTCGAGAAGGCGCGATAACCCGACAGCACATCAGAGAGCGTGGCACCAAAAAGGGTGTTGATGGATCTCAATACAAGTTGGTTGCCAAATACATGCAAGGGGCGAAAACTCGCATCCTCATGCTTTTGCAATCGCGTCCCTACTACCATTTCGGCGCGCCCCTCAATAACCGGCTGGATAAGCAGGCGAACCTTGTCCGCTGGATAGGTATCGTCGCCATCGACCATGACGCCAATATCACACTCAATATCGCGAAACATCTGCCGAACGACCGCGCCTTTGCCTTGTACTGGGACTAAATGCACAATTGCGCCTGCCGCACGCGCAATATCGCCCGTTCCATCTGCGGATAAATTATCGAAAACATGGATATCCGCCTCCGGGATGGATGCCCTGAAGTCACGGATCACCTTGGCAATTGTCACTGCTTCGTTGTAGCAAGGAATAATGATGGCAATTTTCATTCAACTACCTTAGTTTTGTAGACCCAAATCAGGCGCGCCATAAAATTCCACGCCATCACAAATACTGCCGCGATTATTTTGCCCAAGAGAAGCTGCATCCCGGCCAGTTCAACAGTCACCCAGACAGCTGCATTATTGAGTAACACGCCCACAACACTAATTCCAAGAACCGCGACGTAACTCGTAAGCAGCAACCGAGGCGTCCATGGATGGCCAAACACCCATCTATGCGCCATCAAGAAATTCACTAAGTTTGCTGCCAAAAAACCTAACGTATTAGCAGCCAGCAGAGGCAAAATGCCGAGGATCAACCACGTCGCACCAAAGTCGACTAGGAAGGCAATTACACCCACAACGCTGTAACGCAGAGCTTTAGTCGACAGCTTCATATTCTACGATTTCTCGGTGCTAATGAAAAGTTTACGGCTCGCCGTAAACGTCCTCGACACGAGTCAAGATACGTTACAGAGCGTTAATAAAAACTCAAAGGGCCTCCCACAACCACCAACCCCCACTCCCTTCGGCCAGTGGGAAGGGTGTCGATACATTCACCTCTTTCGCGTAGGGCGGACGGAGTTCATACGTGCACTGTTACGGATATCAGCCGCTCGTTAACAGGTGAAGGTCTGCTTGGATATCGTCGAGACTCTCCAATCCCACCGCAACGCGCAGCAGTCCGTCGGAGATTCCGGCGGCTTCGCGTTCTGCGTCGCTGAGCCTCGCATGTGTGGTTGTCGCCGGATGGGTGATGGTCGATTTTGTATCACCAAGATTTGCAGTGATCGAAATCATCTTGCAGGCATCAATCACGCGCCATGCGGCTTGTTGCCCACCCTCAACTTCGAATGCCAGTACCGCACCCTGCTTGGTTGCCTGTGTCGCCGCAAGTTGATGTTGCGGGTGTAACTCAAGGCCTGCGTAGTGCACCCGCTCGACCAATGGGCGTGTACCTAGCCAGCGCGCCAGCTCGAGTGCGCGATCGGATTGCGCCTCGATGCGTAAACGCAGCGTCTCCAAGCCTTTCAAACAAATCCACGCATTGAACGGGGACAACGCTGCTCCAGCAGTCCGCACGTAGCCATAAATGGGCTCGATTAAGGCTTTGCTGCCACACACTGCGCCTGCCAGCACCCGACCTTGGCCGTCGAGATATTTGGTTGCCGAATGCACAACCAAATCTGCGCCGAGTTCCAGAGGCCGCTGCAACGCTGGCGTGAGCAAGCAGTTGTCCACGGCAAACACCGCCCCCGCCTGCTTGGCAATGTTTGCAACTGCGCGGATATCGGTGATTTCCGCAAGCGGGTTTGATGGCGACTCACAGAACAGTAGCTTGGTGTTTGGCCGCATCGCACTCTGCCACGCCGTCGTGTCTGCACCGTTCACCCAGGTTGTTGTGATGCCGAGGCGGGCGGCAATTTGGTCGAAGAGCGGCACCACCGTGCCGAATACGCTCCGTGATGACACCATATGGTCGCCCTGCTTGAGCAGGCCAAACACGGTCGCCGCAATGGCTGCCATACCCGTCGCAGCCGCGACACAGTCTTCCGCTCCCTCCAGCGATGCGAGTCGCTGCTGAAACATCGTCACTGTCGGATTGGTGAACCGGGTATAGAGAAAACCCGGCTCTTGATTGGCGAACTTACGTGCGGCTTCTGCCGCACTCTTGTAGGTAAAACTTGATGTCAGGAACAACGCCTCTGAATGTTCCTGAAAGTTTGATTGCATCGAGCCGGCACGAACCGCGCGTGTATCAAACTCAAATCCCTCATCGTCCTGTGTTCCCATTTTGCCGCCTCAATCCACCATCGTGAAACCAAGATCAAGTTGATTCACCTCGTTCGATCCTTCCTCGCCGCGTGTCTCACCATCGGTCCGACTCGCTTCAATACCCGCCAGATACTCCGCCGAGACGCCCCCGGTGATGTAGTTACCATCAAAACATGATGAATCAAAGTTCTTGATCTGCGGATTACAACGACGTACATCCGCAACCAAGTCAGATAACTCCTGGTAAAAAACCGCATCCGCGCCAATCGCCTGTGCAATTTCCATGGCATTGCGACCAGTCGCAATCAGTTCACTACGTGTTGGCATGTCTATGCCATAGACATTCGGAAACCTCACTGGTGGTGCCGCCGAGGCAAAGTACACCTTCAGGGCACCGCACTCGCGCGCCATCTGCACAATTTCCTTGGAGGTGGTCCCACGCACGATTGAATCATCTACGAGCAGCACATTCTTCCCCTTGAACTCAACGCCCATTGCATTGAGTTTTTGACGGACAGACTTCTTACGCTGCGCTTGGCCGGGCATGATAAAGGTGCGGCCGATGTAACGGTTCTTTACAAATCCCTCACGATACTTCACGCCGAGCACCTGCGCCACTTCAACCGCAGACGGCCGCGACGTATCAGGGATGGGAATCACCACATCAATGTCGATGTTTGGCACTTGACGTTTGATCAAATCGCCTAGGGACTTACCCATGAGCGCCCGCGTCTCGTAAACGGAAATGCCGTCGATCACCGAATCCGGACGCGCCAGGTAGACATATTCGAAGATACAGGGATTGAGGCTCGGATTCACGGCGCATTGTCGCGCGAAAAAATTACCGGACTGATCAACCAGAATGGCTTCCCCTGGGGCGACATCGCGCATGACGGTAAAGCCGAGGGTATCGACGGCAACACTTTCAGACGCCACCATAAACTCAACACCGTTTTCCGTTTCCAACTTGCCAATCACCAACGGACGAATGCCGTGAGGATCGCGGAACGCAAGTAGTCCGTAACCGGCAATCATCGCCACAATGGCGTAAGCGCCTTTGGCGCGGCGGTGGACACCGGCCACCGCCGAGAAGATCGACTCAGGATCTAAGCGCGGCCCTTTTGCCGAGAGCGTTAACTCGTGTGCTAAGACATTTAGCAGCACCTCAGAATCCGAACTGGTGTTGACGTGACGTAAATCGTCTTGGAACAATTCCCGTTGCAATTCCGGCGTGTTGATCAGATTGCCGTTGTGGCCAAGCACAATACCAAATGGCGAGTTCACATAAAACGGCTGGGACTCGGCTACACTCGATGCGGAACCGGCAGTCGGGTAGCGACAGTGGGCAATGCCCATCGTTCCGGTGAGGTTACGCATGTCGCGAGTGCGAAACACATCCCGTACCAGACCTTTGTCTTTGTGCATATGGAACGTGCGGCCGTCAGCAGTTACGATACCCGCAGCATCTTGGCCACGATGCTGCAACACTGTCAGTCCGTCATAGAGCAATTGATTGACTGGGCTCTTGGAGACGATGCCGACAATGCCACACATATATGCTTACCCCTGAAGTACTACGGCGTTGAGTTGGCGGAGTGCGGAACGCTGCGGCGCCGCGGCAGCGCGGTAGCGGACCTTTTCGGCGACCGAATTTGGAAGTAGGCTGCGTGTGTATAAGGCGGCGAGTTCCATCCAAGGTGTCAAGGCGGCTTCTTTCCAAATGGCCGACTGCGGAATTTTGGTGAGTCCCACCGCTAGTGTGATGGCCAACAGCACCAATAATCCACGTGCAAGCCCGATCAATGCCCCAACGCCTCGGTCAAGCGTGCTCATGCCTAATTTTCGCACGACCTCCGAGAGCAAACTGGCTGTCAACGAGGCCGCTACGACAACACCAAGAAAGATTGTCACCCAAGCCAACAAGGTCCGCCCCGCAGGCTCGCCAACCCATTCTGCAAACATGGGCGCTAAGTCCGCCGCAAACGCGTGGGCGCTGCCATACGCGAGAATCCATCCGGCAAGGTTAATGACCTCGCGAATGGCACCGCGCACCACACCGGCACCCACCGATAACAGCACCAGCACGATCACCCCGTAGTCAAGCGCATTCATCTTCAGGGTAGGGGCACAACTTTGCCATCAACACCGGCCAACTTCACTTGTACCAACGCGCCATCGGCTATCTCTTTGGTCGGAAACGGGCCCACACGAACGCGCGTGACCGTGCCAGATTTGACCGGCAATTCATCGGTAAAAACTGGCAGCTTAACTTCCTTCATGCGCGCAACCAATGCCTTCGCGTTGTCGGCATCTCTATAAGCGCCAAGCTGAATCACAAACCCGGTCGCCGCCGCCGTCGTACTCGGCGCTTTGGCACTGTCTGGCGGCGGGACCGCAGCTACCGCAGGTGGCGGCGCGCCTTGCTTGGCATCGGATTTTGCCGGTACTGACTTTGCCGGAAGCGCCGCCACTACTTCGGGTTTGGGCTTGCCAGATTTGTCTGGTTCAGCAGCGGGGACTTTGGCGGTGGCCGCCCCAGCCGCTGCGGTGACGGCTACCGGGCTACCTTTGACATCCACTTTTCCAATGGTGTCACCTACCCCTTTGGGCGATGCCTCTACCAATGAGGCCGCTGGCGCGGCAGGTGGTGGCAGCGGTGGGAGTCCTTCTTTAGGCGGGATCTGCACCTCAATTTCTTGACGGACAGCTTGCTTTTTCCGTGGTTCGGAGTCAAAGATCATCGGCAACACCACAATTGCCAGTAAGCCTATTGTCAGCGCGCCGATCAAGCGTCGTCGGCCTCGGCGTTTCAGTTCCAGCTCGGCTGCGCTAAGCTCAGGGGGATTGGCGGTAGGCATCGGATAATTTGCGGAATACGGCGGGCAACAAACGGCTATATGGGCTGTAAAAGTACACAACCATCGCGCTACTTAACCACTCTCAACAAGTCTGCCACGGTGTAGAAAGAGCCGAATCCCAAAATTCTATCATTCTGGGTAGCCCTGTCACGGGCAGCGCGGTATGCGCCCTCAATGCTGGAGTATCGATCATAGCGACCGGCCAGCCCGGCTGCATCCAATATTGCAGCAAGCTCTTCGACTGAGGTGCCACGCTCTCCAGCTAACCCAGCGATATACCAACGGTCGATCCGATCCTTGATGATATCGACCACCTGACGGATGTCCTTGTCTCTCAACATGCTGAACACGGCATAGGTGTTTTCATAGAACCCCATCATGCCCAGCGCGTCGTGCAAGGCGCGGGTGGCGTGCGGATTGTGGGCGACATCCAACACGACTGTCGGCCGCCCTGGCAATACTTGCATCCTGCCCGGCCAGTTGACCTCCAACAGCCCGCGCTTCACGTGGTTCTGTGAAATTGGAAACCCGCTTGCAGCAGTGCTGATGGCAGCCAATGCCGCGAGTGCGGCAGACGCATTGCGCAACTGATAGGTACCTCGCAACGCTGGGTATGGGAGTGATGCACGACGTGTCGTCTCGCCCAAAATCGTCCCTTGCCACTGCCACTGTCCATCCAATTTCGAATATTGGTAATCACGACCAAATCGAATCAAATCAGCTCCAACCGACGCCGCATAGTCACTGACGCTGAGCGGCATATCCGCATCAGCGTAGATCGCAGGCTTTCCGCTACGGTATATGTGCGCCTTTTCCCAGCCAATTTTTTCCCGCGTATCGCCAAGGAATTGTTGATGGTCGAGATCAACCGAGGTCAGGATAGCCACATCGGCGTCAATTAGATTGACTGCGTCTAGCCGCCCACCCATACCCACTTCAAGAATTGCCATGTCGAGTTTTGCGTTGGCAAAACACCAGAGTGCCGACAGTGTGGCGTACTCGAAGTAAGTCAGCGGGATCACTTCACCGTCAAGCCGCGCCGTTTCGACGGCGGCGAACGAGGCGACCAATTTTGCATCGCTCGCCTCGGCGCGTGCGATGCGGACGCGCTCGTTGTAACGTAACAAGTGTGGAGATGAATAAAAACCGGTCCGATAACCGGCAATATCAAGGACTGCTTCGAGCATCGCGCAGGTCGAACCCTTGCCGTTGGTTCCGCCTACAACAATATTGCGCGGTGCCTTGGGCGAGCCCATACGCTGCCATACCTCACGCACCCGCTCGAGTCCCATGACAATTGCTGCGGTGTGCTGGCGACCGATGTAATCGAGCCAAGCCTCAAGTGTGGTTGGCAGGTTAACGGTCGTCATGTCGCCCGCTCCAGAAACAACTTACCATCCGCATTCTCAATGGCGAAGCCCAATAAAGACTGGCATTTTGGGGCAAAAACGCGTCGAAACCGCTGTCAATAAAGGACTTTTCTCTATTGTTCTTCTGCGCGCGAGTGGCAGCGCCGCCGCGAAACTCACTGACAATCAAGTTAGCTCGATGATCTCGGGACAAGGGGCAGGCTCTCGCTGAAGTAGAGTGACCAACGAGGCGATTTTGTTACGCATTTGGCGGCGGTCAACGATCATGTCAACCGCACCCTTCTCCAACAAGAATTCGGCGCGCTGAAATCCATCAGGCAACGTCTCGCGGACGGTCTGCTCGATCACGCGCGGGCCCGCAAACCCGATCAGCGCCCCCGGCTCGGCGACCACCACATCGCCCAGCATGGCAAAACTTGCCGAGACGCCCCCCATGGTTGGGTCAGTGAGCACCGAAACAAATGGCAACCTTGCGTGTGACAGCTGGTGTAGACAAGCTGTGGTCTTTGCCATTTGCATGAGCGACAGCAATCCCTCCTGCATACGTGCACCGCCCGTGGCGGTGAAACAGACAAACGGCAGCTTTTCGTCATAACAGGCTTCGACTGCGCGCGCAAACCGTTCACCCACCACCGAGCCCATGGAGCCACCCAGAAAGTTGAATTCAAAACTGGCTGCGATCATGCCAACGCCCAAGACCGTGCCTTGCATAACAACCAGCGCGTCGGTCTCACCCGTTGCGGCTTCGGCATCGGTCAGTCGATCGACGTATTTCTTGCTATCTTTGAACTTGAGGCTGTCTACCGGCAAAACTTCCGAGCCCAGTTCTGCGCGACCGTCTGGGTCAAAAAAAAGATCCAGTCGGGTGCGCGCCGATATACGATTGTGGTGCCCGCACTTCGGACACACGTGCATATTGTTTTCCAGATCCGTGAAGTAAAGCGTCGCCTGGCATGATGGGCACTTGCTCCACAATCCCTCGGGCACCGCTTTGCGAGCCGGGGCATTATTTGACTTTATCTTCGGTGGAAGTAGTTTTCGGAACCATGACATTGTTGGACCTCCGCCTTTTCACGTTTGTTCGTTTGGGTATTTGCGTGTCTGCGAATATGCAACTACTGCAAGTTTACGCGTCCATGGCTGATCGAAAGCTGCCGACTAACTTTCCAACATTTGCGACCACATTGTCTGGCGTAGAACTCTCGATTTCTTGGATGATGCGTGAGCCAATCACGACCGCATCCGCAACCTCACTGACTAAACGGGCGGTTGCACCATCACGGATGCCAAACCCGACGCCAACCGGAATGTTTACCTCTGCTTTGATCTCGGCGATCTTGCGCCCAACCTCTTGCGTGTCAATGTTTCCGGCACCAGTTACGCCCTTGAGAGAGACGTAATAAACATAACCACGCGCCGCCATTGCGACAAGTTTGATCCGCTCAGTTGAGGATGTCGGGCTGAGTAAATAAATCGTTGCGATCCCACGACTGTCCATCGCCGCGAGCAGCGCCGCACTTTCTTCGGGCGGATAGTCGACCACCAGCACACCATCAACACCAGCCGCAACGGCTGCGTCCGCAAATACCTCGAGCCCCATGCGTTCGATCGGGTTTGCATAACCCATCAAGACCACCGGTGTGGTTTGATTCGTCGTCCGAAATTGTGTGACACAAACCAGCACATCGTTAAGACCCACACCTTGTTTCAAGGCACGCTCGGAGGCACGCTGGATCACCGGTCCGTCGGCCATCGGATCCGAAAATGGCACGCCTAATTCGATGATATCGACACCCGCTTTGACCAGCTCATGCATCAGCGGAAGTGTTGTGGCAAGGGTGGGGTCTCCCACAGTAATGAAGGGAATGAGCGCTTTGCGATGTTCCGCTGCTAGGCGGGCAAACGCGGCCTCGATGCGTGAGCCCGCACGTGCCATCACCGCGACTCTGCTGCAGCTTGGCACGAAGGGCGACAGAAGAACTGCAGCCCGCTGCGCTCGGCGACGGTTGCCATGTCTTTATCACCGCGGCCGGATAGATTGACCAGCAACACCTGATCCTTCGACATAGTTGGTGCCATCTTCATCGCCTCAGCAACTGCATGGCTGGATTCGAGCGCGGGAATGATGCCCTCGGTACGGCAAAGGCGATGAAACGCGGCGAGCGCCTCATCATCGTTGACCGCGACATACTCTGCGCGTCCGCTATCCTTCAGCCACGCATGCTCGGGACCAACGCCGGGGTAATCGAGGCCTGCGGACACCGAATGAGTATCGATGATCTGCCCATTTGCATCCTGCAACAAGTAGGTGCGATTGCCGTGCAGTACACCGGGTGTACCCGCCGTTAATGATGCGGAATGTTTACCCGTCGCAACGCCCTCACCACCCGCCTCGCAGCCGATTAGACGGACGTTGTCATGCGGAATGTAGTCAAAGAAAATTCCCATCGCATTCGACCCCCCTCCTACACATGCGAGCACCGCGTCGGGCTGGCGACCAATCATTTCCGGCATTTGTGTCAAACACTCTTTACCGACCACGGAATTAAAATCACGCACCATCATCGGATAAGGATGCGGCCCTGCAACTGTGCCAATGATGTAGAACGTCGATTCGACATTAGTGACCCAGTCGCGCATGGCCTCATTCAATGCGTCCTTCAACGTGCGCGACCCACTCTCAACCGGCACCACGGTGGCACCAAGCAACTTCATGCGGTAAACGTTTTGCGCTTGTCGGCGGACGTCGTCGATCCCCATGTACACAACACAGTCGAGCCCGTAGCGGGCGGCGACGGTGGCACTCGCCACGCCGTGCTGGCCGGCGCCGGTCTCGGCGATCACTCGCGGCTTCCCCATACGGCGGGCCAACAGCGCCTGACCAATGGTGTTATTGATTTTGTGCGCGCCGGTATGGTTGAGGTCTTCTCGTTTCAGGTAAATCTGTGCGCCACCGAGTTCATCTGACAGCCGTTTGGCGTGATAAATCGGACTTGGACGACCGACGTAGTGTTTGAGTTCGCGCTGAAACTCGGTGATAAACGCCGGATCAGCCTGCGCCTTGGCGTATTCCAAGTTCAGCTCAAGCAACGCCGCCTGTAGTGTCTCGGCGACGAATGTACCGCCATATGGGCCGAAGTGACCGGCTGCATCGGGGAAACTGTACGCCTCAAACCGCTTGTTCACGAGAATCTTCCTTTGTTACCGCATTAATGAAATTTTGGATGAGCGCACGACTCTTCATCCCTCTAGGCTCTTCCACGCCACTTGAGACATCAACCGCCCACGGCCGAACGGTGCGGATAGCTTTAGAGACATTATCTGCTGTAAGCCCGCCGGAAAGCACGATGGAATTGGCGAGTATGGACGGAATTAACTTCCAGTCAAATAATTCGCCGGTACCGCCATAAAGTTTTGCGCCGGCATCCGTCGCGGCATGGTTAGACCTGGCATCCGCATCGAGCAACAACCTGTCCGCGCCACGAAATCGTTCGCGTAATTCTAACAAATCAGTCGCTGCCGAAACCCGAATGGCTTTCCAGTACGGGTGACCGAATTGAGCACAAAACGCGGCCGACTCATCGCCATGGAACTGCAACACAGAGGGGCTTACTTCGACCAACACCTCCCGGACCTGCGCAACCGTCGGGTTGACAAACAACGCGACCGACACTGTGCCATGCGGTAGGGCGCGGACAATCTGCCGGGCCAATCGGACGTCCACCGCACGCGGCGAAGGCGGGAAAAACACCAGCCCGATCGCGTCCGCCCCGGCATCGACGGCGAACTGCGCTGTTTCAACGTCGCGAATGCCGCAGATCTTGATGCGGGTGCCGCTGGACCGTCGGCTTACTCTCATCATATTCCCCCGGCAATGGCGCGCCCGGGAAACTTGGGCAGTTTCCAAGCTGCGTCATATTCAACATCCGTGAGGTAGAGGCCATCCGCTGCATACGTCGGCGCGCACAGCGAACGGTCTTTCGCGGCCAATACGTGTGCAAGCCAAGCCGGTTCCCATTTGCCAGCACCCACATAGACCAAGCTCCCGACAATGTTTCTGACCATATGGTGCAAAAATGCGCTGGCGCGGAAATCGAAAATCAGCATCGTGCCATGCCGACGCACCGCCGCCAAGTGCATCAGTTTGATGGGCGTCTTTGCTTGGCACTCCACCGAACGAAATGCCGAAAAGTCGTGTTCTCCAAGCAGGTATGCAGCGGCAGCTTGCATCGACTCGACGTCAAGCGGAGCATGGTACCAACCGACGCTCGCATGGTCGATACCGGGCGCAACTGCGTCATTCAGGAGTAGGTATTGGTATGCCCGCGCTCTGGCTGAAAAGCGGGCGTGGAACTGGTCTTCATCAGACTGCCCTGGCAGTTCCGCAAATTTTGTCGCCCAGACGACTCGAATATCGCCCGGCAAGTGGGCATTTAGTCCACGGACCCAGGATTGCTCCGCGCGGTCGATGTCGGTATCCAAATGAACAACTTGCGCTCGCGCGTGTACTCCAGCGTCAGTGCGTCCGGCACAGACCACCCGGGTTGATATGCCGAGAAAAAGGCTGATCGCTTTTTCCACATAGTCTTGCACGCCACAACCCGTCGGCTGAGATTGCCAGCCGCAATATGCGGTACCGCGATACTCAATGCCTAACGCAACACGCATGGCTTCTGCCTAAAAACAAAGGGCGCGGAGAACCGCGCCCTAAAATACCATCGAAGAAGACTACAGTCCCGCCAGCATCTTTTTCGCTTCGTCCTGCTGCGCCGCCGAACCTTCTCGCGTGACTTCCAACAGAATCTCCTTCGCACCGGCGATGTCCCCAATCTCGACATAGGCCTTGGCTAATTCGAGCTTGGTCGCAACGCCACCTGCCTCCACATCTGTGGCAGGTGCAGCGGCGGGTCCCAAGGTTTCGAGGTCTAACGACAGGTCAGACAGGTCGAGGCTGGGTGCGGGCGGTGCTGCTTCGGCAGCCGGTTCTGCAACGGAAAGATCGATGCTCGGTGCTGCGCCCGGTTCCTCTAATGAAAGCGAAGACAAATCAAAGTCAAAACCGCTTGAGGATGGCACGGCAGCCGCAGCCGGGGCGGCGACAGACACATCCTCGGCAGGCGAATCAAGCGCCAAGTCAAAGTCCAGTCCGCCTGCCTCACTTGGGTTGTCAACCGCCGTAGTTGGAACGTCTGACGCCCCTGCACCCAAATCGAGTTCAAAATCCAACGCAGCATTTGCTTCAGCCGGTGCCGATCGATCGGTTGCCGCTAACGTAATGTCAAGCGTTGCCGCAGGCTCTTGTGTTGTCGCTGAATCGCCAAAACCCAAGTCAAAATCCAAGTCCGGTTTTTGCTCGGCGTCAGCGGTCGCCTCGTTCATCGACCCAACGGCGGCAGACGCGTTGGTCGATTCAAATTGTGCGGCACCGCTGTAAAGGCTGTTCGTCGGGTCTATCGACGCACCCATTGACGCTGCCTTAGCCCACATTGGATCGTTCTCACCAATCGCCTCTTTCAACTCTCTGGCAACGGCCTCAAACGCCGCCGACGCAGCTGCTGTCTTGCGAGCGTGATAAACTTCCAGCAACTTCATGGAAATTTCATGGCGGCCTTTGTCGCGCAGCTTTGCTTCTTTAAGTATCTCTTCGGCCTGCTCATCACGACCGTAGGCAATATAAACTTCCGCTTCCGCGACCGGATCGACTTCGTCAGTATCAATTGCGCCGGGACCTTCCTTGCTAAAGTCGGTCAAGAAGGAACTGATGCCCGTATCAACGAGTCCGCCAGCCTTCGCACCCATTTCTGAATTGGATGCAAACTCTGACGGCATCAGCGACGATGACTGCGCCATTGAACTATTCGAACCGGCAGCGGCTTTGCGGCGACGAAAAAATATGAAGCCACCGACGGCCAGCAAGCCCGTTCCACCAATACCTGCGATGATCGGCAGGTTATCCAATACGGTATCCAGCAATTCTGGCTCAGGCGGCGGCGGAGGCACTTTTGCTGCAACCTTCGGCGGCGGCTTCGGTGCATCGGCCTTCGATGCTTCGGGCGGTTTTACCGTTGCCGCTGGCGCAACACCCGGGGCTGCCGGGGGGGGCTGGGTCGCGGGCGGTGTAGTCACGGAAGCTGCGGGCGCTTGAGCGACCTGTGCAGGTTTGATAACTGCCGCAGGTGCAGCCTTAAGTTCGACTAATTTTTGCGCATCGGCCTTTTGTTTTTCGAGTTCAGCGATCCGCGATTTCGCCTCGGCTAGCGTCTTTTCCCTTGCGATGGCGTCTTCTTTAGCCGCAGTTTTTGCAGCCTCGGTGCCCGCTTTGGCACCGGCTGCGCCGACTTGGGCCGATGTTTCCGCTTTCGCTATCTTCAATTGATCAGACGACACCGGGGGCGGTGGTGCGACAGGTTTAGCGGCGGCGACCACGCCACTCGCAACGTTGGACGCACTAGGCTTGGCTGCTGCCGTCGCAACGGTCCCTGCAATCTGCTCTCGGTAGGATTTCCAATCTGCAACTTGAATCTTTATCTCTTTTTGCGCTTCCCCCTTGGAAATTTTGCTGATTTCAACCGCGGAGGGAACCCGGAGGATCTGCCCGGTTTTCAACACATTCATGTTGCCCTTGCCAAAGGCCTGCCTATTCTCTCGGAACAACGCAACTAGCATCTGATCGAGAGAAACACCATCGACCTTCATTTCTGCGGCGATTTTGGAAAGGGTGTCACCACGCTTTACAGGGCCATAGGTGGCACTTTTTGAATCTGACTCGGCCTGAGCAGAAGGTAATCCTGCTCCGCTGGGAGCGGTAGATGCCGCCCCTGTTCGCGGTTCGGGGCGCTCCAGCGCCACCGCTGCGGTTGGCGCTTGAATCCGCGCCTCGTTGAATCCCGGCGGATCCAGCAGGATGGGGTACTCGCGGACAAGACGACCAGCTGGCCAGCTTAACTCTACCAACAAATCCAAAAACGGCTCGCTGATAGCACCACCGGATGTAATCTTTAACACGGGCTTACCGTCGCTTTTGCGCTCAACGCTAAACAGTAGCTGGCGCAATAAAGGCGAATACTCGACGCGCGCGTCGGCATAGGCTTCCGCACTTGCAACGCGCGCGGTAAGAACTTCCAATTCTCCTGGCTGGAGAGAGACAAGATCAATTTCGGCGGAAAGGGGCTGTCCCAGCAATGAATTTACGGAAAGCTTCCCTAACCCGGCAGCATACGCAGTGTTAGCGAGAGCGAGGACCATCCCCGCTAGTGCCGCAGCGATTGTCTTTTTCGGTGGACGGCCCATGCAGTAAACCCCAACCCTTCCAGTTTTTCGACGAACTACAATAACATCAACAAGTTATAGTTTCAACTTTATTCTGTTTCTCATGAGTCTGCTGTAGTAGGAGCATGCTACAGATCCGTCGCCTACCGGGGCCTCGACCAAATCGCAATCGTCCAAACGCCTCTCAAGACTACGCTAACTCATTATTTTGCAAGGACTATTCGGAGCATCCGGCGCAGCGGTTCCGCTGCGCCCCACAGCAGCTGGTCTCCTACTGTAAATGCAGACAGGTAGCTCGGGCCCATCGCAAGTTTTCGCAGGCGACCGACCGGGATATGCATTTGCCCACTAACGGCAGCCGGAGTAAGTTCGCGCATGGACGCTTCTCGCGTATTCGGTACAACTCGTACCCACGGATTCGCCTCGGCAATGATGCACTCTATGTCAGGGAGCGGCACATCATGCTTTAACTTGATGGTCAGCGCCTGCGAGTGACAACGCATCGCGCCGACACGAACACACAAGCTATCTATGGGCGTTGACTCAGTACCAAAGCCGGGGCCCCGGCCGAGAATCTTATTGGTCTCGGCCATGCCCTTCCACTCTTCGAGCGACATGCCGGGGTTATCCATCGCCGCCATGTCTTTGTCGATCCATGGGATGAGGTTCCCGGCAAGAGGCACGCCAAAGTGCCGGGTCTCATCAGCCGAAAGCGAATGTTGTTTAGCCAAAACGCGGCGATCAATTTCAAGAATAGCCGACTGCGGATCATCCAGCAGTGCTTTGACTTCCGCGCTAATCGTACCGAACTGCGTCAACAACTCGCGCATGTGTGTCGCGCCACCGCCCGAGGCCGCTTGATAGGTCATGCAGGTCATCCATTCGATTAAATCGCGCTGGAAGAGGCCGGATAGACCGATCAACATACAAGACACCGTGCAGTTTCCACCGATGAAGTTCTTGATGCCGCGGTCGAGCGCGGACTTGATCACCGGCATGTTGACGGGATCGAGAATAATGACGGCGTCGTCATTCATACGCAGCGTCTTTGCCGCGTCGATCCAAAAGCCCGCCCAGCCCGCAGCTCGCAGCGGCTGATAGATCTCCGTGGTGTAGTCACCACCCTGGCAGGTGATGACGACGTCCATGTGCTTCAGCGAGGCAATGTCCTTTGCGTTTTTCAGCGGCGCGCCGCCGGCTTCAGGGGGTGCTGCACCACCGACACTTGATGTCGTAAAAAAAAATGGCTCGATGTGCGCAAAATCGCCTTCTTCGCGCATGCGCTGCATCAATACGGAACCCACCATTCCGCGCCAACCGACTAGTCCGACCTTTAGCATGTTGTACTTCCTCATCAAAGTGAGTGAGGTGACAAGCTGAGGAAGTTAGCAACGCCTTGCTCGCTGCCATCTTCGCCTGTTCACAAGTTCTTTAATACCGCAGCACCCATCGCTGAAGTCGAGCACACTGACTCCCCGGCCTTGGCGATATCGGCTGTGCGCAGCCCCTGCGCCAAGGTTTTCTTGACTGCGCCGTCGACGCGATCTGCCCATTCGACCAAATTGAACGTGTAGCGCAGCATCATGCCCAAGGACAGAATTTGCGCCAACGGATTGGCAATACCTCGCCCGGCAATGTCCGGTGCGGAACCGTGGATCGGCTCGTAGAGCCCTTTGCCGTTCGTGTCTAGCGAGGCCGACGGCAGCATGCCAATTGAGCCAGTGAGCATCGATGCTTCATCAGACAAAATGTCGCCGAACATATTTCCCGCGACCATTACGTCAAATTGTTTCGGATTACGAATCAACTGCATGGCAGCGTTATCCACCAACATATGACTCAATTCAACATCCGGATACTCCGGTGCAACTTCAATGGCAATGTCGCGCCAAAGTTGCATGGCCTCAAGCACGTTCATTTTGTCGATAGAGCATAACCTCTTGTTGCGCTGCCGCGCGGTACGAAAGCCCACGTGCATGATGCGTCGAACCTGCGCTTCGGTGTAATGCATTGTGTTGACGCCGATCCGTGCGCCTTTCTCGCCACTGACGCCACGCGGTTCACCAAAATAAATGTCCCCGGTTAGCTCCCGAATAATCATCAGATCGAGACCGGCCACCACCTCCGCCCGAAGGGTCGAGGCATCAGCCAATTCGGGAAAGACGGTCGCAGGTCGCAGGTTGGCAAAAAAATCGCATTCCTTGCGCAGCCCAAGAATTGCTTTTTCCGGACGGTGCTCTCGTGGCAGTGCGTCGTGTCTAGGACTGCCAACCGAACCAAACAATACCGCATCCGCCTGTTCTGCGAGTTTCAGTGTCGCGGCTGGCAACGGGTGGCCGTAAGCATCATAGGCCGCCCCCCCAACCAGCGCCGACTCCATCTCGATTTTCAGACCATCGCGGCGCAATGCATCCAGCACCTTGAGCGCCTCGGCCATGATTTCGGGACCGATCCCGTCGCCCGGAAGAATTGCAATTTTCATATTCACACTCAATTTGGTACCAGCTGAGCGGGTACCTGGGTTCAGCCTCTTTGTTCGGGAAAAATCCACGGCTCTCTGATTGCGCGGAATTGCTCATAGGCGCGAATTTTATCGACATGGCGGAGCGTAAGCCCTATCTCATCCCAGCCATTGAGAAGACTCTGTTTGCGCGAATCATCGACCTCAAACCGATACACCTCACCGCCCGGAGCCTCAACCACTTGTCGCTCAAGATCAATGGTCAGCTTTAGCCCGCTGGTCGCCATGATGACATTAAAGAGATGATCAACCTGCAACTCACTCAGCACGATCGGCAGCAAGCCGTTCTTAAAACAGTTGTTGTAGAAAATATCCGCAAACGAAGGCGCGATGATGGCGCGAAAACCAAACTGTTGCAGCGCCCATGGAGCGTGTTCACGTGACGATCCACAGCCAAAATTCTTGCGCGTCAGTAATATCGTTGCGCCCTTGTAGCGCGGCTGGTTCAGCGCAAAGTTTGGGTTTAAGGCGCGCTTGCTGTTGTCGACACCCGGCTCACCGTGGTCCATGTAGCGCCATTCGTCAAACGCGTTCTCGCCAAAACCTGTCCGTTTGATGGATTTCAGAAACTGCTTTGGAATAATGGCATCGGTATCAACGTTCGCACGGTCAAGCGGCGCCATCAATCCGGTATGTACTCGAAACGGTTCCACTACTTTTTCGCCGCCTTCTCGATGGTTTCGTCGCCTTTTTTGATGTCCTTGCCAACACCCTCAATGGTATTGCAACCTGCGAGGAACATAACTGCCAGGACCAGCGGGACGTATTTCTTCATATCCAAACTCCTCAAAGAATTTCGCGTACGTCCGCAAAACGACCAGCAATCGCTGCGGCCGCCGCCATCTCTGGACTGACCAAGTGCGTGCGGCCTCCGGCACCTTGTCGGCCCTCAAAGTTGCGGTTGGATGTCGACGCGCAGCGCTCGCCCGGGCCCAAGCGGTCGTCGTTCATGCCGAGGCACATCGAACAACCAGGGTCGCGCCATTCGAATCCCGCGGCCAAAAATACTTTGTCCAGCCCTTCTGCCTCGGCCTGACGCTTCACCAACCCGGAACCGGGTACCACCATCGCGAGTGTGACATTGCTTGCAATGTGGCGGCCGCGCACCACCCCTGCCGCTGCACGCAAGTCTTCAATTCGCGAATTAGTGCAACTGCCAATGAACACCTTATCAATTTTGATTTGTGCAATCGGCGTGCCGGGATCAATCCCCATGTACTGCAAAGCACGTTCCATCGCCTCCCGCTTTACCGGATCGGCTTCTTTCGCCGGGTCGGGCACGTTTGCGGCGATGCTCGCAACCATCTCAGGCGATGTTCCCCAGGTGACTTGCGGGGTGATGTTGGCACCATCCAATTCAACGACACGATCAAACATCGCACCGTTGTCAGAATGCAGCGTGCGCCAGTAGGCGCTTGCTTGATCGAATTGCACTGCCTGCGGAGCATAAGGACGACCGCGTAAGTAATCGATAGTTTTATCATCCACCGCCACCATTCCAGCGCGCGCACCAGCTTCGATGGCCATGTTGCAGACCGTCATACGACCTTCCATCGACAGAGCACGAATCGCACTGCCCGCAAACTCAATCGCATAACCCGTGCCGCCGGCGGTACCGATTTTGCCGATTATCGCCAGCACGACATCTTTGGCAGTGACGCCGCGGCCGACCTTGCCCTCGACTCGGATCAACAACGACTTGGACTTTTTGGCAACCAGACATTGTGTTGCCATTACGTGCTCAACTTCGGAGGTGCCGATGCCAAAAGCCAGCGCGGCAAATGCGCCGTGGGTCGATGTATGTGAATCGCCGCAAACCACGGTCATGCCGGGCAAAGTGGCTCCCTGCTCCGGACCGATCACATGCACAATCCCTTGGCGGCTGTCGTTCATGCCGAAGTAGTCGCGAACGCCAAACTTTTCGACGTTCTTATCCAAGGTCTCCACCTGCAAACGCGAGACTGCGTCGGCGATGCCCTCATGACGCCCCAATGTTGGCACGTTGTGATCAGCGGTAGCGAGAATAGACTTCAAGCGCCACGGTTTTCGACCGTTGATTTCGAGCCCCTCGAAAGCCTGCGGGCTGGTGACTTCATGTACCAAATGGCGATCAATGTAGATCAGCGCGGTGCTGTCTGACTCGGTGTGCACAACGTGCGCGTCCCACAACTTATCGTAGAGGGTTCTGGGCTGCGTTTGTAAAGGCGACTGTGGCGACGTTTGCGCAAAATTTGTCATTCCAAGATTATACGCAACGGCAGTGCCACGACGCGATTCGGCAATCTGCGCTACCGCTGGTGCAGCAGCTCTTGGGAGACCAGCCGACCAATCAGCACCGCCGGATACAAGGTGCCAAACACCGCCGCCAGCAGCGTCATTGACTTCGCGATGGGATGTACGGGGGTGATGTCGCCGAAGCCAAGCGTGGTGAGTGAAACGAAGCTAAAGTAGGTGAGATGCTGGACGATATCCGAGTACGCCGCTGGTTTCCCAAGATACAAAAAGGCTCCCGGAGCATGCAGCGCGATTGCCCGAAACACCTGGCCGAACAGTAAGCCGACCAGCAAATAGACCGCAATTGCGCCTTGAATTCGATGCGCATTGATTCTGCCGGGCGCGAGCACCCGACGCCCGATCAGTGTCGACAGCAAGAATAAATTCAGCGCCGCAAACAGCGCGTCGTATAGGCGCAGATCCCACTCGGGCATCAAAATTGCCGCGAGCCGCGTTGCGATGGTCACGATGCCGGTGGCGACAAAAACATCCGCAAGCAGCAAATTGCCCCAGACCACAAGCGCGCCCAATACGAGCACGATCGTGAGGGAGAGATCGAACCATGCCGGGTTGTTGGAGAATGTTTCTGCCAACGGACAGATGAAAAATACATCGACCACGATGATGCCGACCATCCATGTCAGCGCGCGATCGGCAAACGGGCTTTGTCGACCCGAGGCGGCGACGTTCCCCACCGCTATGCCTCGCTGGGGTCCGGGTTGTTGGTCGTGCGTGTCATATCAGCCACCCCGCGCGAATTCGATGAGGGCGCGCCGTGGGGTGCGACTCTGGGCGTGGCTACCACCACATCCGCATTCTGAGCGCGGTGTAGCAACGCATCATCAAGCAAGACTAGACCCCGAAAGGTTCGCGGGCTGGTGACCCCATGGGCTAGGTGACGGTCAATATAGATGCACGCGGTGCCGTCAGTTTCTTTATCAACGACGTGGTCATTCCACAGCTTATCGCAAAGCGTCAGGAGCGAAGAGTTTGGGGTGGCAATCATACAAAGATTATACGCAGCCCCTCCGATTTGGTGCGCCGCAGCAGCGATCACGAACGTCAGGTGAATGACTCGATCAGCTTGGGGATTTGATGTGGGTCGCGCGAAACTGCGTAGCGCCAAATCCCGTAACGACCATCGGCGTTTACGGCTTTCATCCATCGTTCAGCAGCGGCTCGCTTAACGTCTTCTAGCGGGTCATAGCCTTTCGTCTCTAATACAACGTAACGCTCGTCCTCATCCGTAAGCCTGACAACAAAGTCGGGTACGTAGTCATGCTGCTCGCCGTTGTACAAATAGGGAATCGCAAATCCCAATCCGGCGTTCTTTACAAATGACCGCGTTCGAGGGTGACGATCCAAATAGTACGCCGCCGACTGCTCCCACTTATCGGTGTCTGCTACAACGTAGTTGACGTGACTCTTCAGAACTTCGCGCACAGGGCGGCTTGTCCAGAAACTGACATCGCCTGTGCTACCCGCCCCACGTCGGGATTCATAACGCGGCACTTCGGGCGCATCACCTCCATCCGTGTCTGGCCGAATCGCCTCGGATAGCTTTTCTACCATCCAGCCGTAATACGGTGACAGGAACGCATCACGCTTATCATGCGGCGGACTGATTTGAACATGGTCAGCCACATATCGCTGCGACGCCGCCAACACTTGCGGGAATAAGGTGTGCACAGGAATCTCACATCGCCGGCTCTCGATGAGATCGAGCGTGATTGACCTCGCCATCTCAAACTCCAGTTCTTGCAGGCGACGCTCTCGGCGATACGCGGTCAGATCCACAAGTTCCGATACTCCCGGACCCGTTAGCGCGGGTCGTCCTCGATTAGTCACGGAAAGCCGCTTCATCTCCACCTCAGGCGGAATCTTGTAGGCGTTGAACTTGAGGTCTGATACTTCATCCCAATGAACGACGATCTTTGAGCGAATGGATTGGGTGTATCCCTCCACGCGTGGAAACCGAATCGCGAATTTTTCTGCGCGCGAAGGCAGTGCATGCACATGGGTACGAACTGGGGGCTCAACGGCCACGCCGGTCGGGTTCGCCTTGAACGGAATGACCTGAAACGGTACGCCAAAAATCTTCGCAGTCTCCTCGCTAAATTTGCCGTCCGCCCCAAGGTCGTAATGCATTCGCCGCAAGCCGCGGCCGACAACCTGTTCGCAAAGCAGTTGCGACATAAAAGGCCGTAGCCCAACAATGTGGGTAACCGTGTTGCAGTCCCAGCCCTCCGTCAGCATTCCCACGGAAACGATGCAGCGAATATCTCGGCCAGGCGGGTGCAACGGTCGATCAAGCTTTTGCGCCAATTCAACAAATCCCGGTGGATAGACGGCTCTCAATTGCCCATCTCTCGGCCAGTCCCGACGGCCAACGGTGTCAAGCGTAAATCTCATCCAGCGGGACTCATCTTCCTTGGCCGCACCCGAATCGGTTTCTTGTACAACCTTGGAGTCCACGCGAATCGTTACGATGTCGTCCGGGCCGTTGCGAAATAGCGCAAACGGCGAAGCGGGGATGCCATGCGGTGCTTTGTTGTTCGCTAACCAGTCAAAAATGACCGAAGCGATCTTGGTGTTCTTGCAGACCAAAATAAACACCGGCAGCCGTGCCTCGGCCCCGCGAGACTCTTGCAGTCTGAATTCTTGTTCCCAGAGGCCTGCCAGCATAGCAATTGGCACATTGGCGTACTTCAATATCGCTTCCGGCTTTGGCGCCGCTTTCTTACCCCCGCGCTCACTGGCGGTGAGTTGTGGCTTGATCCACTCCCAAATGTTGAAATACCCGGGAATCGCCGCTCCGCTAGCATCACGTACTGCCAATTGAGGAATCTTAGTTAGGCCAGATTCAATCGCATCGATCAGCCCAAAGTCGCTGACGATCCACGGGAAAGGCCGTCCCGCTTGCTGCCCAACACGCCCCAAGAAATACGGTGTAGCAGAGAAATCCACACACAAGTTAATGCCTCGAACCTTCTGCACTTTGTCGAGACCTTCGATCCAGACAGTCGCCTCCTTGAAAAATTCTTCGGCCTCTTCATCTTCGCCGAAGAGGTCTTCCTCAAACTCATCTGCTTCATCGCGCCGAATCCGATAAGCGTGATGCGCCTCGTCGTTGAGTACTAGGATGTTTCGCTTTCCGCCGATCTCGCGTCCTAGTACGCGTTCGATCAGCGCCGTATCGCTTTCGCGGTAGCGGTTTGTCTCTACGCGCACCTTAGCGAGTTCTCCATCCTTATCGTGAATCTCCTCAATCACACGCAATAATCCCGCATCTACTTGGCGGCGAAAGTCGGCTAGCGTGAGGTAGCGCGTACCGCGTGCCGTTGTTGTCTTCTCGCCGATGGTAATTGTTTCAATGCGTTGCTCGCGTACACCGGCCTTCATCACCTTTGCTGAGATGCCACCCGCGTTAGGTGTCTGAGGCTCAAACGCGTGCCAATTGGTGATAAGCACATGCCCCTGCATGAGTGCTGACATCAAGTGCGGTGGTACCAAATCCCGAGTCCGATACAGACTTGCCTCACCGCGAGATGGGTCGAGCTCTGCCAGCCGGTCTCGAATCGTCACGTTTGGGCAAACGACTAGCACTACGTCTGAAAATCGTGCGTCACTGCGGTCGCTCTGCTTATTTAGGATGCTCCACGCAGCAAGCATCCCCATCACAGTCGATTTGCCAGAGCCCGTCGCCATCTTGCAGCAATAGCGCAAGAACCCCGCGTACCCATCTGCCTTGGCCTCATCGCTTGGCTCATCGCGCGGGACGTTGATGCCCTGCAAGAAGTCCGCGCGCGCTTCGGTCAAGAAGATTACCGCTTCAGCAGCTTCGCGCTGCGCGAAAAACAATGGCGTCTGCCTTCCCTCCCGGCTCCAGTAGGTAAGCAACTCGTGTGTGGTACGCGTAACACCACCCTCGCCGCGCAACGCAAGCTCGCGCCACGCCAACATCTGTGTTCGGATGCGTGAAACGAGCTTTAGCTCGATCATCGTACCCGTATCGGACTCAACACCGCCTTTGCCACCGGAACGCGGATCGCGATAGAAGTAATGCGCAAAGCGACGACCCTCGCGACGCTCGGCATCCTGCCCCTCAACAATCCACCAATGTTCCTTCGGTTCCTCGAACGGCGAATTTAGGATTGGCGTGGCGACTTCAAAACTACTCATGGCTCCACACCGAAAACCCGACAAATATCATCAAGCTTCTCAATTACTTCAATCGGAATCTCGTCTGGACGCATCAACGCCGCGATCTCGTGGTAGCGCGTGTAGGGAATGTTGTGAAGACCGGCGGCCTGTAACAATGCGGGCAGGATATCTTTGCGAGCCTTTGTCGTTCGCAAAAAGCTTGCGACCAGCGGCTCGGGGTTCATAGGATCTTGCAGAAATTCCTTTCGAAACATCCTTTCCATCTCAGCCCGCAAGTCCGCGATAGCCGCAGTTGCGTTGGGGGCACCCACTTGCTGAGTCACGAACCTCTCAAGGCCTCTTGGATCGACCAAGTAACTCTCTATTTCATACCACTCCCAGCGCAGCCGTTGGAGGCCACCGGCGTAGGTAAGACACTGCTTCTGGCCTTGATGGGCATCTCCATCAAGCAATTGAAGTCCGGGTAGACCGGGCCTAACCAATTGGAGGGCGTCGAAATGGTCTTTAGCTTGGATACCCGATGCGCCATCGCGTTGTTGAATGACTCGCGCTTTCCACAGCAACTCTGTTGTTAACAACGATTCGACCTTGTGATTCAAGACTCGCGCCCAAGCGCGCAGGACATCCATGTCCGTGTAGTCATCCACATAAAACACACCGGGCGCATTTTCGGCCAGCATGATGTCGGTGTGTGTAAGCACGCCGAGCGATTGGATCAGCTTGGCTCGCTCCTCTGTCGTCGATAGTAACTTTGGTTTGCCATACATAAGGCATAACTCGCGCGGATCAACACTTTCGATAATGACTTCCGAGTGCGTGGCGATGAGGAGTTGCGAGCCATTCGCCGCGGCCACCGAGCGTAGCTCACCGTAAATCGCGTCTTGAAGGATCACGTGCAGATGCGCGTCTGGCTCATCGAGCAACAAGATCGAGCCGGGGCGCGTGTGCAGAAAGGTGAGCAGCATCAACACCTGCAAAAAGCCACTACCCGCACTAGCGATATCGTATGTTGCTGTGGTGCCGGGGCGGGTGTACTCCGCGACAATGTTCGCGCCAACGGCGGGCGGCAGCAACTCGTAGTTAAAAAGTCGTTTGATGGCTTGCTGTAGCGGCTGCCAAGCGCTGCCTTGATGTGCGGCTACCAGTAAGTTGCGCAAGACCTCACCGGGTCTCCCTTGAGCGAGTCTTGCGTCAATGAACGCCGGGATCGCGTACAACGGCTCTTCCGGGAGCAGTCCACTCATCGGCGGTACAAACACCGTTCGCACGTCGAACAGCTTCGCCGAGTAGTAATCGACGTCCTTGCTTGGGCGCACTTTGATCTGTTCAGTGCTGTCGTGTTTGATCTCCATGCTGATCGAAAAACCGGAGTCGAACTCGAGACCAATTTCGATGGGCCCCGAGGTCTTCCGCTCCGACCAAAGCAAATCAAAACGTCGCAGTGGCACCGCTGAGAACGCTTGCCTCGCGATCGGTGCGTACTCGTAATATCCACCAGCCTTGTGCTTGCTGTTCAGTCCTTGCCACGTCCTAAACGTCAAATCCCAAGCCGCAATTGCCTGAAGTAATGTAGTCTTGCCCATGTTGTTCGGGCCAGCGATCACGGTATGGCCGGGCAAGTCGAATTCCAGCGTATCAAAGCGCTTGAAGTTCTTAAGGACGACGCGTTTGAGGATCATTTGGCATCTTCCAACAAGGCATCCTCCAGCTTGGCGATGACCATCAATTCATTCCCCCGATGGTCGATCACTTTCACTGCAATCTCTTTGTGCTCTCCTGCCACGAACGGCACAGAGGCGGTGCCTGCCAGATGTGACCATACATCGCTCTCGTAGTCTGCGCCCAGTGCGCGCTTCAGGTTTTCCCAAGCCTTGGTTTCTGGGAAAAACGCTTGCGTGACGTGAAATGACAGTCCGTTGTAATCCGTATCGAGGAACCACGCCGGCACTTGTTTGCCGCTGCGGTGGTCAACTTCCATCGTCACCGGATCAAACACATCCAGCCCGACCAGCTCCACCGCGTACCACTGCTCGTCGCGCTCACCTGCCTTTGCCTTGCTGACGTTCGCGCGAATGACTTCTTCCGTTTTTGGCGCAGCCACTTTGCGAAGCGCAATCTCCGGCATGCCACAAACAGAGAAAATCTGCGAAGAGCGCATGTTCTTCAACAAATCGCCCATGAGCAAATCGGGAGTCGCCTGCACATAGGTTGCGGCGATGCCGATCACTTCATTGCAGTGTTCGATGAGGCTCCTCGCATTCGGCTGGATGGCAAAGCCCACCACGTAGAGATGCGTATAGCTTTTCGCGAAGGCTTCCTTCGCCGCTTCAAACACCAGCTTTTCCACTACCGCGCCGTTCTCGGGGCCGAATACAAACGCGACTGGTGTGTCCTCTCCATTCACAACCAAGCCTTCGGCCGAGAGTGAAAGTGTTTTGGCTGGACGGCGTAGATTCTTAAACGTCACCGACTTATTCCCGCCTAACCGCACCACAGGCGACTTGCGCAGAATCTCCAGCAGACGATCAACAAAGCTGGTGGGCTGCGTCTCAGCATCCAAAACACCAGCATCGACGGGCGTTTTCAAGGAATTTTGGCCGGAATCGCCCGCCCCGCCTTGCGTTTTGTTTTCCGACCCGACATCAACCGCATTCGGGATCGTCGCCTCAAATGCGAACGGCCCGCTGATGCGCGTGACGCTACGCACCTCTTCCGGACGATCAACGAGCACCTCCTCGGCAGGCGGTTCGTTGTTGGCGATTGACTTCAAGGTTACGTGCGGCACGATGCCGCCGACTTCTTCGCCCTTGTTGTTTTGTTTGCGTTTGTAGACAAAGCCGCCACCAGGGCCAGCCGCATCGTCTTTCAATTCATACCATGGGTAAGTGGCGGTCAATAGTCGTTGCCGCGCAAGCGCAAGTGGCACGCGCGATGTGTCGATCGTCAGCCAGCGGCGTCCCCATTGCTCGGCGACATAGGCGGTGGTGCCGGAGCCGCAAGTGGGGTCAAGCACCAAGTCGCCGGGATCGGTAGTCATGAGCATGCAGCGCTGAATGGCTGTCTCAGAAGTTTGAACGACGTATAGGCGTTGCCCGCTGCCTGATAGGTCGTCCCAAAGATTACCGATTGCGGTCGCTGGAAAGTCGTCTAGGAACTTTATGTAGTTCAGACTACGGTCCCCGGCGGAGACCCGCTTGGCAACGACAAGTAGATCAAAGCCTTCTTTCGTGGTCGTCCACGTTCGATTCGCAGGCGGGTAGTAGTCCCGTCCATTGAACGAGTATGCGATCCGCTCGTGCTCTTTGGCTGGACGATTCGAGGACAGTGTTACTGTTCGAAAGAATCTCGTTCCATCTGGAAAGTCATCCTCCGAACCAGCCGGAACCACCCTACCATCTGGAATTAACGCCTGATCATAGCGCTCGCCAGTTGTGCGGCCTTCCTTTGCCACCATCGGCTTGAAGAGCTGTCTGAACTTGACATGAGCCTTGTCGCGCGCATACCAAATCAAGTAGTCCGAAACAGACGAAATCAAATTGCTGGTTTGCGCGCCCGTCTTCTTGAAAGTGACGACCGAAATAAAATTCTCCGCCCCAAACACCTCATCCATCACTTCGCGCACATGATGCAAATTCTCGTCCGAGATTTGCACAAAGATGGAACCACTGGTGGTGAGCAACTCGCGTGCGAGTAGCAACCGATCCCTCAGATAGGTGAGATAGGAATGCAGCCCGAGTTCCCACGTATCCCGATAGGCCTGCACCATCTCCGGCTCGCGGGTCATGTCCTCGTCATCATTGTGCGAAACGTCGCGCTTGCGGACAAACGGTTGGAAATTAGAACCAAACTTGACCCCATACGGCGGATCAAAGTAAATCATTTGCACTTTTCCGCGCATGCCCTCGTAGTTGATGAGCGAATTCATCACCACTAGCGAATCGCCCAAAATCATGCGGTTGACCCAGTCGTCCTGATACTGGTAGGCCTTCAGCACCTGTTCGTGCACGGGGCGCTCTGCGTCAGCAAACAGGTCGAACATGTCGAGCTGTTTTTCCTTGCGGTGGCCTTTCAGCGTTTCGAGAATCGCTTTGGTGGAAAGCCGCTCATGCACAAACAGCGGCAACGTGGGCACGTCGAACGACAGGCGCTCGGCCTTGCCAGACCAGTTCAAGAAGGGTTTGGAGAGCGCCCTTAACTTGCTCAGGGAATCCTGCGCCGCAATGAGCTTAGCCTCAATGTCGGCAATGTTGGGGTTCGCGTGGCCGGTCGCTGCAATGGCCGGGGTAATGGTTGCTTTCTTGCCTTTCGCGACAGCAACCGCTTGGGGCGCGGGCAGTAGCAACGCTTTGAGTCCACTAATCTGCGCTTCTAGTGCTGCGATCAGCGCCTCGCCCTTTTCCCGAGATGAATTTTGGCTATCCCAATCCAGTGCTGGCGAAATTGACGAGTCGTACTGATACGTCGCGGGCGCTTTCTTTTGGCGAAACTGGGATTGCGTGCCGACGTCTGGCCGCGCGAGCGCTTTATCACCGTGGCGGTAGTCAACCGGGCCGAGGTCAGCGGCTTTTGCCGCTTTCTTTTTCGGAGCGCTAGGTGATACTTTCGCGCCGGTTGCGACGGGTGCTTTTTTCGGCGGCTGGCTTGACGGTTTGCGCGGCATTGCGACCCCAATAGATTTCCGGCTATTTTAGCCCGCTAACGCATCGGCACGGCAGGATGAATATCGCTGGACATCGGGTTCCGCTCCGGCGATCTTCAAAAGGTCGACCCAGTGTGCAGCCTTCAGCCCGCTTACGCTTCGTTCGGGTCGTGATTGTCAGCGCGCCCCTTTGTAGACGCTGACGAGGTTGCCGCGGATGACGCAATTTTTGGCGTGGCTACCACCACATCCGCATTCTGCGCGCGGTGTAGTAGCGCGTGGTCCACCAACACCAGAGCAAGGTAAGCCTCAGCAATTGGCGTTGCACGTATGCCCACACACGGGTCGTGGCGGCCGTGGGTATTGATCACCACCGATTCACCGGCTTTGTTGATGGTCTGACGATCCAGACGAATCGATGATGTCGGTTTGATCGCAATTGACACCGTGATGTCCTGGCCGGTAGAGATGCCACCCAACACCCCGCCGGCATTGTTCGACAAGAAGCCCTCTGGCGTCATCTCATCCGAATGCTCGGTGCCAAGTTGTTCAACCGCAGCAAACCCCGCGCCGATCTCAACGCCTTTAACCGCGTTTAATCCCATCATCGCGTAGGCGATGGCAGCGTCGAGTCGGTCATAGATTGGCGCGCCCCAGCCGACCGGGACGCCGGATGCAACCACATTGATTCGCGCACCACAGCTTTCGCCAGACTTGCGCAGCCGATCCATGTACGCTTCCAGTTCGGCGATCATGGTCGTATTCGCGGCGAAAAATGGATTGTGATGCACATGATCGAGCGACTCAAACGGGATTTTGTTTTCGCCGAGTTGCGCCAGGTAGCCGCTAACAACAACGCCATATTTTTGCTTCAACCATTTTTTTGCCACGGCCCCCGCCGCCACCGTTGGCGCGGTCAATCGGGCTGAAGAGCGTCCACCGCCACGGTGATCGCGAATACCGTACTTTTGCAAATAGGTGTAATCGGCGTGCCCGGGGCGAAACGCGTCTGCAATGTTGCCGTAGTCTTTACTCTTCTGATCTTCATTACGAATCAGCAGCGCAATTGGTGTACCGGTGGTTTGTCCATCGTACACGCCGGACAATATCTCCACCCGGTCATCTTCACGCCGCTGCGTCACGTGGCGTGACGTGCCGGGCTTGCGCCGATCCAAATCGGGTTGAATGTCGTCGACTGAAAGCGCCATTCCCGGCGGGCAGCCGTCGATCACGCAGCCAATGGCGGGGCCGTGAGATTCGCCAAAATTTGTGACTGCAAAAAACTTACCGAGCGTGCTTCCGGACATGATTTAGGGACTGAAAGGGGACTGAAAGGGGACTGAAAGATGAGCCCAACGAATCGAAAGAGTCTAGCACGCAGCGCGCCGACAACGACTATCGCACCTGCAAATTACCCAGCATAAACTCTTCAAACTCCTTTATTGGTGGGCACTTTCAGCCATTTAAGCCTGAAAACGCTCGCCAATCGACGCGTTTCAATTATCCTATTTCCGGCAGTTGACATTGCGTAAACCGGCTGCAAGCTAGACTGGACGCCAGTTTCAATGGATTTATTGGAGTCACCAAATGGGTGAAGCAAAAAGGCGTCAACTTGCTGTCCAAACGC
>Ga0315907_10001439_pt1 | contig 32179 bp, 43 predicted proteins | sample LakEriMetagenome_3_FD_203525 | JGI IMG/M metagenome (GOLD analysis project Ga0315907, IMG submission 203525) | Freshwater fungal communities from buoy surface, Lake Erie, Ohio, United States - Buoy 12 MA123 | ecosystem: Environmental > Aquatic > Freshwater > Lake > Lake biofilm | place: USA...
GCATGGCTTTTCGACCCTGGACCCCTGGAAACTCGACCCGCGGGTCGGTTTGCGCGAAAGGCATCAACGTTGAAAGGCAAGAATCACAGACGGTGTCGCTTGCCGGGGTGCGGGGTCGACCTGCCGGACGACGCGCACGGCAAGCAGCAGTACTGCCCGGCGCATCAGAGCCAGCGCGACCGGCTCGGGCTGTTGCGCAAGCAGGCGGCGCGCGGCGACGAGCTCGCCGCCGAGGACCTGGTGCGCCTCGGGCGTGCACCGCCGAGCTCAACCGAAGGCAACGACTACAGCCAGCTGCAGCGGTTCGCCGTGCTGCTCGGGCAGGCCGGCGGCAACGCCGTGGCTGCCGCTCAGCTCGCCGGGCTGGCGCTCACCGGCCAGGCGCTCGAGGCGTACGCCCAGCGCGCGCAGGACGAATGCCCGGAGTTCGTCGCGGGCAAGCAGACGGCCGCGGTCAGCGTGGCCAACAGCGCCCTGCTGCTGACGCTGATCAAGCTCAGGGACAGCGTCCACGCGATGCCCGCGGCGTCGCTCGCCAGCACCCTGCGCCAGCTCGGCGAGACGCTCGACCGGCTGCAGGGCGGTCTGTCGCCGGTCTACAGCGAGGTGGCTGTCGAGGTCCGCATCGGCGCGCTCGAGGACCGCACGCCCGTGGTCGACGTAACGCCGGAGGTGGTGCAGTGAGGCTCGGGCAAGGCGCCGAGGTGCTCGACTGGTCGCACGCGCTGCCTCACCAGCGCGAGCTCCTCACGTGGCGGCCCCCGCCGGACATCGACCCCGGGCCGGTGACCGAGGCCGTGCTCGGGGGCTGGGGCTCGGGCAAGACGTACGCGCAGGGCATGCGCTACGCGCTCCTGGCGCTGCAGGCGGGCTGGCATCCCGCGTACGCGTCCAAGCGCCCGCAGGCGATCGTCGTCGGCCCCAACCTGCGGCTCGCGGTGCGCAACCAGCTCGAGCTGGTGGAAAGCCTGCTGCCGTCGACGCTCATCAAGCGCAAGTGGGCCAGCCCGCAGCCGCGGATCCTGCTGCAGAATGGCGTTGAAATCCACGCCATCAGCGCCGACGCGCGCTACGAGGGCGAGTCGCTGGTGCTGTGCTGGTGCGACGAGATCCAGCACGAGGTCTACTCGGCTGACCCCACGTTGTTCACCAACCTGGTCGCCCGGTTGCGCGACCCCAAGTCACGCCTGCGGAACCCGCGCATGCTGGTTAGCGGCTTGCCCACGGCCGGGTTCGTCAAGGACACGTTCGACAGACCCAGCGACCCGCGGCTGTTCCTGCGCTTGTGGGCCTCAAGGCAGAACACGCGGTTGGCTGAGGGTGTGTTTGCCGAGATTCAGAAGGCCACGCCGTACGGGCAAGAGGACGTCTACTTGCGCGGGCAGTGGACCCAGCACCCGGACGCGCTCTACCCGCAGTACCGGCCCGAGCTCCACCTGGTCGACGACCCCGGCAACCGCGCGCAGCCGGTCAGCGTGGGCATCGACGTCGGCAACCGGTCGGCGGTCATCATCGGCCAGCGGCGCATCGTGCCCGGGACGAGCGAGACGCGGCTGCACGTGGTCGACGAGATCCTCGGCGACGGCCTGGCCACCGACGAGCTCATCGAGCGGCTGCGGCGCACCGGGTGGCTGCTCGCGCCGGGCAAGAGCGAGATCTGCGTTGACCCGACGATCCGCCGGGACGAGCTCGCTGCGATCCGTCGCTACTATCCCAACGTGCACCTGCTGCAGCGCGAGCGCGCCGACCAGTACTACGAGGTGCAGACCGGCGTGCGGCTCATCCAGACCAGCCTGCGCAACAGCACGGGCGCGGTGCGGCTGACGTTCGCGCGGCACCTCGGCGCCAACCGGCGCGGGGTCATCGAGTCGCTGACCGCGCTGAGGTTCAACTCGCGCACCGGCGGCATGGTGGTTGACGATCTGCGGGACCACCCGAATGATGCGCTCAGGTACCTGACCTGCGCGGTGCTCGGACGCGCGGTCGCTGCACCGGAGGTGATGAGGCGATGAGCGTCAAGGACAGCACGATCGACCTCACGATCACGGTGCCGGCCAAGATGCGGCTCAAGCTCAACCGCGAGAAGCTGCAGCGCAACGTCGGGAACAAGCTCGCGTCGCGCCTGCGCAAGCAGTGGCGCCTCGGCAAGACCGGCGGCGGTGAGCCGCTGCCGATCCCGACCTCGGAGAACGAAAAGCGCAAGGCCCCGCTGCACGTCAGCGGGACGCTCATGAAGGCGCTCAAGTACTCGCGCTTCTACGCGTTCGTCATGGCTGACAACCTCAAGCGCGAGGTCGTCGACCAGAGCGGCAGGACGCGTCGCATCAGCAAGCGCGCCCACAGCCTGTTTGGGTTGTCGCGCATCCTCATCAGCGGCAAGTGGCGGCGCAGGCGCGACCTTGGCAAGACGGTGCAGAGCAAGCGTGGCACCATGCCGGTGAGCTCACCGGGAACGCCGGTGCGCGCGCCGGTGGACCTGTTCGGCGACCAGGCGCAGGCGACCGTGGACGCCAAGCAGGACTACGCGCGGACCGAGATCACGCGGCAGCTCGCGCGCAACGAGGCCGGCATCATCGAGGAGGCCCGCGACGTCTACCGGCGCGGCAAGAGGAGCAGAACATGACCCAGTGGCAGACCATGCTGGACGCCGTGCGCCAGGGCGACCGCGCGACCAAGCCCAACGGCGCCGACCGCGAGTGGAGCGAGCTCGCCGCCTACTACGAGGACCAGAGCCGCGGGCACACCCGACGCGCGCTCCAGGACCTTGGGATGGGGCTGGCGGACAACCAGCTGCCCATCGACGTGGGCCCGCTACTGCGCCAGGTGGTCGACCGGGCGGCAACGGTCTACCGGCGCGCTCCCAGCCGGTTCCTGGCGAGGGACGGCGAGCGGTTGCTCGAGGACAGCCCGGAGCACCTGGCGATGCTCGGGGTCCTCGAGCGCGCGCAGTATGACGTGAGCTGGCGGCGCATCGACCGGCGGCGCACGCTGCTCGGGCAGGACATTGTGCGCCTCTACCCGAGCGACGCGCGCGGGTCGGTGGTCCTCCGCTCGTTCGGGCCGCATCAGGTCATGCGCCTCGTGGACCCGGCCAACGGTGACCTGATGGACGACGACGAGGCGTTTGCCTTGATGCTGTCGGGCGGCAGCCAGGAGCTGTGGTACCGGCACCCGGACGACCGCGCTTGGTGCGCGGTCTGGCTCAGCAAGGACGGCGCGCTGCTGCCTCGCCAGCCCTTCCTCGAGGCCGACGAGTACCGCAGCCCCTACGCGCGCCTGCCGGTGCAGCAGGTGTACTCGGACTACCCGGGCGGCCAGCCCTGGATCGCGCCCTCGCAGTCGCGCCAGGCATACGTCCGGGGCATCTCGGCGGTGGTCAATGACATCCTCGCGCTGGTGGCGTTCCAGGCGCACAGCACGCGGGTCTACCTGCGGCGCGACCCCAACAACCGGCTCCCCGAGTCCACGGGCCCGGGCGTGGTCATCGCGGTGGACGCCGACGAGGACGTGCGCGACCTGACCCCGGCGCCGGCGATCACGCAGGCTGTGGGCGTCGCCGATCTGCTGCTGCGGCTATTCGCGACCAGCGAGTATCTGCCCAGTAACGTGTTCGACCCGGCGCGCCAGCTCGTCACCGGCGCTGCGTACCGCGTGCAGCTCCAGCCGCTGCAGGACCGGCGCGAGGACCAGATCCCGCTGGTGCTGCCCGACGAGCTGGGGATGTACGCCCGGCTGCGCGCGGTGCACAACGTCCACGCGGTCGCCTGGGGCGTTGACATCCTCGACGACGACGTCGAGCTCGAGCTGGAGGTGCCGGACCTCGAGGCGCCGACGACCGAAACCGAGGCCGGCAACCTGGCGGCGCGCCAGCTGGCCATCGGCACCGCGAGCGTCATCGACCTCATCCAGCGGGAAAGCGGCTGCACGCGCGCGGAGGCGATCCGGCGCTACGAGCGCATCCTCGGCGACTTGGAGCGGTACCCTGCGCGCGTGGCCGCCGCTGCGCCCGACGTGAGTGGCCCGCGTCCGACCGAGGCCCCCAGGCCCCCGGACCTCGCGCCGGACGCGGTGCTGGACGGCCAGGACAGCGTCATGGACGCCGTGCGCGCAGGCTCTTGATCGCGCAGGTCTGAGTGTGCAGCCTCCCGCGCATGGTGGTGGGTGAGGGCGCTGGGGGCGACCCCGGCGCAGAGCAGCAGTCCGCAGGCGATGAGCCGCCGGCCTGGTTCCGCGCGTACGTCGAGCAGACGGACAAGCGGTTCGAGGGCTTGGCGGCCAAGCTGCGCGGGCCTGCTGCCTCGCCCGCTGCTGAGCCGGCGGCAACGTCGGCGCCGCAGGGGCAGGACGTCAGCTCCATCGTGGCTGCAGCGATGCAGTACGGTGAGCTGAGGTCCGGCCTCTCGGAGTCCGCGCGCGGCAAGCTCGACAGCCTGCAGGAGCAGGGCCTGTCGTACGCTCAGCTGACCGCGGTCGCCGAGGCCCTGCGCAGTGTCCGGCAGCCTGCGAACGGCACGCCGCAACCTCCACCCGGGCGCGCTGCGAACGCGGCCCCCAACAGCATCGCGCCGCAGATCCAGTCGATCAGCGAGCTCCGTGCGTTGCGGGCCAAGAATCCCGACGTCTACAAGGCGTGGATTCAGGACCCGTCGAACGACATCGGCAAGCTCGCGAACCGCTGATCCAGGCGCCGAAAGGCAGTCATGGCTGACGCAGCTCGCAAGGCCGTACAGTCCGCGCTCCTGGACACCTGGAGCCGCGGGCCGTCGCTCCTCCCGCTCCTGACCAACCTCGGGCCCGTCGTGCGCGGCGGCGACTCGGTCGACGTGCCGTACATCGGCTCGCTCACCGTCGCGACCAGCGAGTCGCAGGCGGTGTCGTCGACCTCGGTGTCGGTGCACACGCTCACCGTCAACCGCCCGAAATTTATCAACCAGGGCCTCACGATGGCGCAGATGGCGCAGCTGCTGAACGGCAACGACGCGTTCGCCCAGCAGATCACGCGCGCGTCGAGCGGCCAGCTCGCCAACGCGATCGAGCGCGACATCATCGAGCACATGATCACGTCGAGCGGCGTCGCGTACCACGTGAACCTCGCCGGCGACGCCGTCACCGACGACGACGTCAACGAGGCCGAGGCGCGCATGCGCGAGCAGGACGGCGTGGCCAACAGCCAGGGCGACCTGTTCTGGCTCGTGTCGCCGAAGGCTGCCGCTTCGATCAAGAACGCCGCGGACTTCAGCTACGACTCGGTGTCGCCGCAGCAGGGCGGGCTCGGTCTCCCGCTGATCGGCAGCATCAACGGCATCCCGGTCTACACGCACAACGCGATGCCGGGCGGTGTGGACGCGCTCCGGCAGCAGGTCGCCACCTCGGCGGTGTCGGTCACCTCGAACGTCGCGACGGCCACCGTGGCGAGCGGCCACGGGTTCGTGGCGGGGCAGCAGATCTGGACCGCGGGCCTCACGACCAACGTGGCCGTCGGCTCGCCGGCGACCATCACCTCGGTGGGCGCCACCAGCATCGTCTACCCGCTCACCGCGTCGGACGGCGCGCTCGCCGATGGTGTCGGCACCATCTACAGCGCGAGCTCGATGGCGGCGCTCGTCTACCGGCCGTGGCTCTGGTACGCGATGGACGGCGAGATCCCGTTCGTCGAGCTCGTGAAGCGCGAGGCGAACGCGGGCTACGGCCTGCAGCTGTTCCAGCACCTCGGTCGCGCGATGGCCACCGGCGCCGCGATCATCATGCACGCGCCGGACTGAGGTGACGTGACGTGACTGCAGCGGCCTACATCGGGCGCAAGCCCACGGGCAGTCGCCTGTGGATCGTCCCCGCGACCTGGCGGTCGCGGTGGCGGTCCGCGGGCTGCCGCATCGTGCGGCAAGCAACGTCCGAGGAGGCCGCTGCAGCCGCGCGCGTGTACGGGTCGGGCAACCGGCCCGTGCCTCTCTCGATCCTCGACTCTCACGCAGCGGCAGCGCCGGACGTCGGGCTGTCGTCCTCCACTGCCACCACAGTCGTCGTCATCCCGTCCGACGAGCTGGTGCTGCCGCTGCATGAGGTCATGTCCCCGCGCCGCCGGAGGTCGTGATGCCGTACGTCCGCGAGCTCGACGACCTGCCCTGGGAGGTCCGGCGCAACACCGCCACCACGCTCTACCTGTGGCCCAAGATCGACGGGCGCAACGTGGTCGTCAGCGCGACCGCGGCGCACAACTACTTCGAGGTGTACGACCCGTCGGGCACCGCGGTGCAGGCCAGCACCAACGCCACCGTCGCGTCGGTCGGCGGTGTGTCGCGCCTCGCGCTGAGCATCCCCGCGATCGCCACGCTCGACGAGCGGTACCAGGTCCGCTGCTACTGGCGCGAGACCGGCTCGAGCGTCGAGCAGATGGACGTCCGGCTGTTCGACGTCGTCCTTTACCCGTTCGGCGGGCCCAGCATCAGCCTCAACGACATGCTCGAGCAGCGCGCCGACGTGCGTCAGCGGCTGAACGAGATGGGCCAGCGGCTGGGCTACGCCACCGGCGACCAGGCGCAGGAGTACGCAGCGGCGATCTGCGCGGTCTCGGGGCGCATCGCGCTCGAGGCCCGCGTGCGGGACGCCGTGGTGCAGGACGCGCGGCTGCACAGCGAGACCAAGGCCCCTGTGACCGGCGGCGCCACGCGCTACACGCGGCCGGCGCTGGTGCTCGACCGGGCGCGCCTGAAGCGGTGCGAGCTCTATGAGGCCCTGGCGCACCTCTACCGCAGCATGGCGATCCAGCCCGAGGACGGCACCGACCCTGCCGCGGCTGCGTACCGCCTGTACCGCGACATGGCGAGCACGGCGTGGCAGCAGGTGGGCCCGCTGGCGTACGACGCCGGCGAGACGCTGCAGCCCTCGGGCACCGTGGCTGACCCCGGGCGCATCACCTACCGCACCCGGAGGCAGGCGTGACGCTCGAGGCGGCCCTCCAGCGCATCGCGCAGGACTGGGTGGAGCTTATCCCCGGGACGCGCCCGCACGCGCGCTACCACGCGCTGGACGGCTCTGAGAGCCTTGGCAGCGACCCGACCGCGATGGGCCTCGACCTGGTCGCCGACCGGGGGTTCATGTTCGACGTCGGGTCACGCAGCACCATCGAGGAGGCCGGGGACGACCTGGCCCGGTGCCGGTACATGGTGACCGCCACGCTGCTGCTGTCGGTGGGCGAGATCGGCCACCGCGACGCGAGCGAGGTGCTGGCTGCCGACATCCGGCAGCTGGCGCGCGCGGTCGACGTGCGGGGCACGTGGCCCGACGGGGTCCTCGAGGTGCTGACCGAGGACGTCGAGATCAATGAGCCCGAGGAGGACTCGGGCTTGGCCAGCGCGACGCTGGCGCTGATGCTGTTCGTCGAGGAGGAGTGACATGAGCGCCAACGCACCGCGCGAGAGGAAGCGACAGATCCACCTGATGGCCGAGAGCACGTACGCGACCGACCCGGACGCGGACGGCTCGAGCTACTACTACGTGCCCGCCGAGGGCATCACGTACGAGGAGCAGACCGAGATCCTCGACACCGCGTACAGCACCGGGCGTAATTTCCCGACCGAGTCGGAGGTCGGCGCGCAGGGCCACTCGGTGACGTTCAGCGTGCCGCTGATCGGTCTCGCGAGCGCAGCTGGCAACGGCGTCAACGCAAGCACGGTCACCGACGACTGGCTCGACGTGCTGCTGATTAGCATCTTTGGCGTGCAATCAACCACCGAGGGCGAGTCGGTCACGGGCTCGACGACGAGCTCGCTGACGACCGCCGACTCGAGCTGGGCGACGGTGCAGAACCTCGTCCCGGTGCACATCGCCAGCGTGCCAACCGGCAACGAGCGCACGCAGTGGTCGCAGATCCAGTCGAGCGCAACGGGCACGACCAGCATCGCGCCGACGCTGCAGGCGTCCCCGGGCAACGGCGCGGTGGCCTACGGCGTCAAGCAGTACCGCGTGGACGACGACGGTGGGTCGAGCATCGCGCTCGTGCTCACCGACGACGCCCTGGTCTACACGTTCCTGGGTGGGCGCGTGACGTCGCTGCGCATCACCGGCGAGCACAAGCGCCGCGCGATGGCGCAGGTCACGATCCAGTTCGACCGGCGCGCGTTGGACACGGGCAAGAGCTCGCTGCCCAGCGCGGCGCGCATGGCTACCACGCCGGTCAAGATGTTCCGTTCGCCGGTGTTCTTCGGCAACACGCGCATCGCCACGCGCATGGTCGAGATCGACTTCGGGCTCAGCGCCGCCGAGGTGCAGGACACCGAGTCGACCAACGGGCGCGGGGGCTACGAGCTCGTGAGCATCGCGCCGACGGTGACCATCGAGCCGCTGCGCAGCAACACCTACGACGGCTACAAGCAGGCGCTGACGCGGGACCCGCTGCTGGTGCAGCTCGGTGGCGGCGTGGTGTCGGGTGGCGTGCTGAACAGCCTCGCGCTGCACCTCGCTCGCTGCGAGGCGCGCGAGGTCTCGTACACCGCGCAGGACGGCATCACGCGCAACCGCGTGGTCTTCACGGCGGTCGACCGCATCGAGTTCAGCGCGGGCGTGGCGAGCCAGTTCATGACGCTGGCGAGGGCGTGATGCTTAAGGCTAAGGGCAGCATCGAGCACTTCGACCTCGGCGCCATCACCGGCGTGGACGCCCTCGTCGGGCTCACGCTCGGGCTGCGGCACGAGGGGCCGGGCATGGTGCGTCGCTGGGCGATGCTCCAGCAGCGGTGGCGCATGGACGAGGCCAAGCGCGTGCGGGCGCTCATCACCGCCGAGGGCGAGGCGATGGTGCGCGAGCTCTACGCCGACCACCTCGCCCTGGTCGAGCAGGCGAGGCTCGACCAGGTCACGGCACTTGAGCACGACGGACAGGCGGTGCCGGAGCACCTCCGCGAGCCGGCGCCGCTGATGCGCGCGATCATGACGCCCGAGGGCCAGGAGGCCCTGGTCGAGCTGCAGCGCGCAGTCGTGGGCGCCGTGGCGGCCAGCCTCGGGGACATGACGGACCCGGCGGCCATCGTCCAGGAGCTCGACCGCCTCGGGGCGCTCGGCGCGGCGTTCGTTCGCGCGCAGGAGGTGCAGCGGCTGACCGCCGCGCAGTTTCCTGCTGCTGCGGGTGCTCGCGACGCTTGACCCGGTGCGAACCCCGCCGCTCGCTCGCGAGCTCGCGCTGCTTGAGCTGGAGGCCGACGATGGCATCCTCGAGCCGGGCGAGCGGTGGGTCGATCGCTGGGACCCGAGGGACGACCTCCAGGACGAGGTCGACCTCGGGTGGATCGGCGAGGACCGGGAGGGCATCTGGCTGCACCGGCACCCCGAGGCCGCCATGGTGGAGGACGACGCGCTGTGGTGGGTGGTCGCCGAGTGGCAGCTGGGGCACCGTGAGCTGAGCGCGGAGGACCGATCGGGGCTCAGCAACTGGCAGGTGGAGGCGCTGGTCACGATGGGCAGCGCGGACGCGAGGGAGCAGCGCAGGCAGCTGCGCAGGAGGTCGGGCGATGGCAAAGAACCCGAAGGCCGGGATTGAGGTCGGCATCAATGACCGGCCAGCCATCGAGGGCTTGCGCAACCTCGCCAGGAGCTTCGGGGCGTTCAGCGTGCAGGCCGCGGGCGCGCTCACCGTCGCGCAGGCTGGCTGGAGCGCGCTGACCGGCGCCATCGGCGCGGTGGTCGACGTCACCAGCGAGTACGTCAAGCTGGCGATGGAGCAGGAGCGCGTCGAGCGCCGCGCCATCGCTGCGATCCAGACCCGCGCCTCGTTCTCTCGCGAGGAGCTCGCGCTGCTCCAGGAGGCCAACGCCGCGCGCCAGATGCAACTCGGCATCGGCGACGAGGTGCAGCTGCAGCTCCAGGGCACGATGGCGGCCATGGGCGTCAACAAGGCCCAGCTCGACGCTGCCACCAAAGCTGCCATCGGTCTCAGCGAGGCGATGGGCATGGGCCTCGAGGAGGCCGCCAAGCTCAGCGCCAAGGCCCTGACGGGCAACGTCGCCGCGCTGCAGGAGTACGGGATCCGCGTCGGGTCCGTGAGCGAGGCGCAGACCGCGCTCAACGCGCTCTACGAGCAGGCCGTCGCGCAGTCGTCCACGCTGGCCACGCGCTACCAGGTGCTGACGGCCAACATCGGCGATCTGCAGGAGGTGATCGGGCAGACGGTCACGAGCAGCGGCGTCGCCAAGGACGCGCTCGACGCGCTGAGCGCTGCGACGGTGCAGCTGCAGACGTTCTTCGCGTCCAGCGACGGCAAGGAACTGGTCAACCAATTCTTCAGCGTCATCACCATCGGCGCCGCGGACGCCATCGACGCCATGCTCGGCGCCTACCGCGTGATGCAGTCTCTTCGCGGACAGTCCGACCGGGGCAGCGTGCTGTCGCGCATCGGCGGTGCGGGGCGGCTGGTGGGCGCGGTACAGCCGGGTGCGCTGCTGGCCCGGGCGCTCGGCTTCGGTGGGGGACTGCAGGGCGGGGCCGCGGAGATCAAGGACGCCTTTGACCAGCTCATGGGTCGCGGCGTCGAGGCCCTTGGTGACTCTCCGCTGGTACAGACGGCCACCGAGCTCGCGGACCGGCTGCGCGCCGCGGCGAAGTCAGCCGTCGACGTGCAGTCAACCCTCGGCGGCGGTGCTGGTGGACGCCGCGGGGGCGGCGCAGGCGAGGCACTGCCCAGCGTCAGCGTCGAGATCGGACCGATCAAGTCAGCTCGGCTGGCGCAGTTAGAGAACGAGATCCAGACGCAGATGGAGCTTGAGGACGGCATGCGTGCGGCGCTCCGAGAGAACCAAGCTGCGCTGGCCCGTGAGCAGGCAGACCTTGAGCGGCAGATCGAGACCGAGCGAGTGACCGAGCGCAACCAGGCGCGCATGGACGCGTACAACCAAGAGCAAGAAGCCGCGAAGGCCCACTACCAGGTGCTGGGCGACCTCACCAAGCAGGGCGCGGGTATCGTGAGCAGCAGCATCTCCGACCTGCTCGTGGCCTGGGCGAGCGGCGCAGACATGGCCGAAATGACGGTCGGCAGGTTCGTCGGCACGATGATCAGCCAGATCGGCGTGATGCTCATCCAGACCGGCATCGCAGCGTCAGTGCTCGGTGCGCTGTCGTTCATCCCAGGGTTGCAGGGCATCGCTGGCCCGCCCGGGTTGGGCATTGCCGGCGGCCTGGCTGCGACCGGCGCCGGCCTCGCCATGGTTGCCCTCGGGTCTGCCATGGGCGGTGGAGCTCCGCGGGGCGGCTCGGCAGGTGCGTCTCGCACGAGTGGTGGAGGCACCGCTGGCTCGCGGGGCTTCGACCCGGTGCCGCGCGGGTTCGGTGGCGTGGGGCGCGACATGGCCGCGGCGCCGTCGTACAACATCGCAGTGAGCTTCGGCGTGGTCGGCGACGAGCGCCGGGCCGCGCGCATGATCCGCGACGTGCTCGAGCGGGGGAGGTAACTCATGGCCGACGCACTCATCGCGCATCCCATCGTCTTCACCGCGTCGAGCTACGTGCTGCGCGTGACCATCGGGACGACCACGGAGAACCTCACGTTCAGCGTGACTCCGGGCCGGTACTACTGGCTGACCGGCGACGGGCAGAGTGACACCGCGACCAACGGCGGGACGGGCGACCTCCTCGGCGTGTTGCAGACCTGCATCGCGAGTCACAGCGACGTCGGCGCCATCACCGTGACCATGACCAGCGGGTTCCGCGTGCAGGTGGTGACGAGCTCGCTGGCGACCATCAACATCCTTTGGGGCAACGTCGCGACGACGCTGGACGCGACCATCTTCGGCTGGGCGCAGAGCAACACCACGGGCACGGGCGCGACGTTGACCGCGCCCAACCTCGGACGCGGGCTGTGGCGGCCCAACCATCCCATCAGCGAGCCGGACACCCGGCGCCGGCGCGTGCACCTAGGCGGCATCGCGGAGTCGCTGAGCGGGCTGCACCGCGTGAGTAACTTCGGGTCGAGCGTCAGGCAGCGCGAGCTCGCGTTCCGTCTGCTCCAGCGCGCCAAGGCCCTTGACGAGTACGCCAGCGCCAGCGAGCCGTATGGCACCTGGGAGCAGGCGTGGGAGTCGATGCGGCTCGGGCGTCCGGTGCGCCTGTACGCCGACGAGGCCACGCGCACGTCGAGCAGCTACAGCCTGGTGCGCACGCGCTCGCTGGCTGACCCGCTGGCTCGCGACCCGTCGACCCCGCTCCGGTGGGCAGTGGACCTGCAGGTGGCTGACCTATGACGCTGCGCAGAGTCTCGACCGGGGTAACTTACACTGACTTCTCGACGGCGCTCGCCGCCGTCGCGACGCTCACGCAGGACGAGGTCATCGAGGACATCGACGGCGGCAGCTACACCGAGGCCGCGTTCACGTCGTCGTTCAGCGGTGCGTTCACGTTGACCATCCGCGCGGCGACTACCGTGAGGCCCGAGCTCATCCGCACGGGCACTCAGGACTGGCTGGTGCAGTGCTCCAGCGGCGCCAAGGTCGTCATCGAGGACTGGGACCTTCGCAAGTCGGACAGCGCCGGAGGCGAGCTTGTGCGCGCCAACAGCGTTGGTGCGGATCTTACGTTGCGCCGGTGCAGGCTGCTTGCACTGCCTGGCTTTGGCCACTCGAGCGTGATCGGCGCACTCCTCGCAACCAACCTGACGCTTGAGAACTGCCTTATCAGCCAAACTACGACGACTGGCAGCAGCGGCAGCACGCTGGTGGTGCTAAGCAACGTCGCCAGCGCAACCTTCCGTTACTGCACCTTCGTCACGACCCAGACCTCGTTCCGCAGCTGCATCTACGCCGTCAACCACACCAGCGGCGACACGCTGCGCGTCGAGGGCTGCGTGTTCCGCTTCGCGTCGACGACGAGCAACGTCGGCATCCTGTACTTCGCGGCGACCGTCGACCGGGACACGTACGTCGGCAATGGCAACGTGTTCTCGAAGACCGCGAGCCAGAACACCGCGTACGTTGCGTCGCCTGCGGCGTCGCACGCAGACCTGGCTGCGTGGCGCACCGCGAGCGGCGACGACGCGGACAGCGTGGCTGCCGATGGCGCCTCGCCCCTTGCCACGCTGTTCGTGGACGAGGGCAACCGCAACTACGACCTGGTGACCGGCAGCGCGGCCAGCCTCGCCGTGCTCAGTAGCATCGCCACGGTGGCGACCGACCTCCTCGGACGCTCGAGGCCGCAGGGCACCGCGTACGATGCGGGCGCGTACGAGGCGCTGGTGGTCGACGGCTGGGCACGCAACCTTGCCCGGCGCGAGACGTCGTGGTGCGTCCTCGTGCGTATCGAGGGCGTGGGTGACCGTAACGGGCAGTGGAGCTTCAGCAACGCCATCCCGGCGCACCTCGACAGCGGCACGGTCAAGCCGTGGCTGGTGGCCCTGCCCGAGCTCCTCAGCGAGCGCGTGGACCTCTCCGGCGGCATCCCCGAGGCCAACAGCTGCACCGTCGAGCTGCTCGACTACAGCGACACGCTGACCAGCCTGTGGCGCACCGACCGTGCGCCGCGCACCGTCCTCGAGGAGGACGTGGACGCCACGGAAACGTCCATCGACGTGCTGGACGCGGACAACCTTGCCAACGAGGTCGTCTGGGTCGGGTCCGAGGCTATGCTGGTCACCGCGGACTCCAGCTCGCCCGAGCGCATCACGGTCACGCGAGGCTGGCTAGGCACTGACGCGCTGACCCACAAGGACGGCGACCTGGTCTACCTCAGCACGCCGTACCTCGAGGGGCGCCGGGTCGAGGTCTATCTTTGCCCGCTCGACAGCACTTCGAGCGCCGACGAGCGGCTCATCGGGTCGTACGTCCTCGAGTCGGTGTCGCTGGACGAGGGCGTGAACGCCTGGCGCCTGAGCTGCACCGGACAGCATCGGTACCTCGACCGGCGCCTGCCCATCGTCAGCCGTCGAGGGCGCGCCATCTACACTGACAACACGCGCCTGCAGCTCAACCCCGGCCCCGTGCGCGCGCTGTGGGGCGACCAGCTGGCGTACGTGCGCGCCGGCGACGAGGTTCTTGAGGTCTACGACCCGGTGCCTGGCTGGCTCGCTGTGACCTCGCAGAGTGTCACGCTGCCTGTGTCCACGGTCTTCGCGCTGCGGAGCCGGGCCCTCTTCGGCACCAACCGAGGAACCATCGAGGTGCCCGGGGACGTGCATCAGGTCTTCCTCGCTGGCAAGGACCTGCGCTACTCACCCGGGCCCTCGCCGAGCACCTCGAGGAGCACCGGCACGTGGACGCCTGCCGAGCACTGGGTCGACCTGATGCTCATCCTGCTGCTGTCGAGCGCCAGCGCCGACGACGGCCTGGAGCTCGTCAACCGGCGCACCACGGGCAGCGACTGGAGCCGCAGTAACTTCTCGTCGCTCCCGCCCGGCATGGGCGCCGGCATCCCGCAGGACCTCATCGACTGGGCGAGCTTCGAGGCCATCCGGGCGCGCACGCTGAGCTGGCGTCTGCCGTTCTTCATCTACGGCGACAAGCCCGACCTCACCGCTGCCGAGGTCCTGAGCACGCAGTTCCTGCGTCCCTTCGGCGCCTTCCTAAGCTACGAGCTGGGCATGCTGCGGCTCGGCATCTCGAGGCCGCCGCTGTTCGACCAGTCGACGGCGTTGCAGATCACCGCGGACAACGTCCTGCGCCGCGAAACGGCGCCTGGCGTGTACTTGCCCGAGGTCAGCGTCTCGCGCGAGCGCGCCAAGGCTGTGGGCGCCGTGACCTACAAGGTCGGGCCCGGGGCGGTGTCGGCAACCTACCGTTCGAGCGACTTCGCCGGCACGTACGGCCAGCGCGGGTGGTACGGCATGGTCGAGCCGTCCATCACTGTCGAGGTTCCTGGCGGCGACCCGGCCAACGCTGCGTTCTTCGCGAGCCGTGCTGCCGCGCGTCTGTGGCGCCTCCACAAGCCGCCGATGGCACTGCAGGCCACGCTGGACGTGGCTGCCTGGCCTGACACGTCGGTGGGTAGCTTCGGCGAGGTCACGCTGGCCGAGCTGCCCGACGATGGCGCCGGGACCCGCGGCTGGACCGACGTGGCGGTCGAGCTCGAGGAGCGCGTGGTGCGGCTCCAGCAGACCGCGACGCGCAACGGTGGCTCGGCAATGGGCGCCTCGGTGCAGGTGCGTGCGAGGCGCTACAGCGCGAACCTGCGGCTGGGGCGCATCGCACAGGCGGCGCGGGTGTCGAGCGTCAGCGGGAACGCAGCCACGGTGCTGGCCAACCGCTACACGCACGCCGACGCTGATGACCAGGACTACGCAGACACGGACGCCGAAGCGTTCCTCGCCGGGGACGCATTGTGGCTGACCAACCCCGACGGGTCGCGCGTGGGGGCGACGACGCAGACGGTGTCCTCGGTGTCCGGCAACGTCATCACGCTCAACGGTAACTTCGCCGGCGCGCTGGCGGCTAACCTCATCCTCATCACCGCAGGCGTTGATGACGCTGTGGCCGAGCAGAGGCGCCGCTACGCGTTCATGTGCGACGAGAACGGCGCAGGTGCAGACCGCATCTTCTGGCGGTGGGGTGAGCCATGAGTATCTACTCTCTCGAAGCAGCCACTTCCTTCGGGGCGCTGGACTACGATGCGATGAGCGACGGCGTGCCCCTCGACGCCAATCGCGCGCGCACGATGGTGCGGCAGGCCAACCGGCTCATCCGCAAGCGCCACCAGCTGCTCAACCTGGTCTGGCCGTCGCGCCAGGACGATAGCCAGTACCGCGTCGAGATGTTGGGCAACACTGACTACGAGATGCTGCTGGCTCCGCTGAGCATCAGGAAGAAGCCAGGGCTGACCAAGGCTGACATCTACATGCGGGTGCTGGTCCCGAGCGGTCGGTCCCTGGACCTGGCGTTCATCACGCTCGGGCAGTCGAACGAGCGGCAGCAGCAGGTCAGCCACGCGGGAACGGGAGCGTGGGCCAACGTCACCCGCGAGCTCACCTTGGACCCGGGGCCGGTGGAGGCGCTGACCATCCTGGCGCGCATGGAGGGCCAGGGCTCACTCATGGACGAGGGCATCTATGGGGGCCCCAACAGCGAGGACATGACGGACTACGCTGTGACCTTCGACCACCTCAGCAGCGTCAACAGCCCGCGTCCTACGTGGAACGAACTCGCCATCGCTCAGGCGGGCCATTACATCGACTTCAAGGTGCGCAACCGGCTGTTGGCGCGTCGACGCATCCTCGGCGCGGGCAACACGGTTGCAGGTAACGAGCACTCGCTGCGCTTTGAACCATGGGCCAGGTATCTGGTGCGAGACGAACATGGCCGCATCAGCGTCGCGCCTTTCGACGCGGTGCTGCACGGCTTCGATCCTGACCCCTCGCAGAACACCTGGGAGATTCGCGTGATGACCTGGTGGGGGCTAGCGCAGGTCCTCGTGGTCGCGCAGGAGCGTGCCCTGTGAGCGATGGACTCATCTATCTGGAGGGGCAGTATCTGCAGCCCCTGCTGGCGCAGCCCCAAGCGCCGGCAGTCGCCGACCTCGGGGCGCAGGCCCTGCGTGCTGCCTACTTTGCCCAGCAGCACCAGGCCACGCTCATCGGCAGCCAGACCTACCCGATGCGGCTGCTGTCGAGACGCGAGCCGGTCATGCTCGAGGTGAACAGCTACCAGCGCATCGCTGAGTGGTGCTCGGTCCACCTGGCGCCGCACCACAAGCGCATCGAGGTCGAGGCGATGGTGGCTTATGCAGGCGCTGCCCCCACTCGCATGTACCTGCGCACGGTGGTGTTCGATGGCACTGCGACGCACACCTCGACGGCGACCAGCGAACTCCTGGCGGTGGACCAGCTCGTGGGCACCTCGAGCGGGCGCGCCATCGCAACCATCCAGAACATGCTCGACCTGCCGGCGACGAACCTTCCGGTAAGTACGGCGCAGGTCCGGGTCGAAGCGTACGCCGTGCTCGAGAGCACCACCACGGCGGTGCCCATCGCCCCGCTGGTCATCAGCGCATGGAGGACGAGCCCATGACGAGGCAGGCCATCGACGGCACGCTGAGCCCGTTTCGCTTTGCCCTTGGGCAGCCTATCTATGCCGCCGACCTGGCGGCAGTAGCTGCCCAGCTCGCCTATGCCGGGGCACGCTGCCCCGAGCACCTTGCCGGGGGTGGCTCGGGCAACACCGGCTGGGGCACCGCGAGCTCGCCCGAGGCGGGCAACGTCACGTGCTCGAGCAACACGGCCAGCACGGTCTATGAGTTCAAGGTCTGGGTCGACCCGGACCTGCAATCGGTGCAGTTCGCCGCGCGCGCCGACGTGCCTGCAGGGACGACCATCACTGTCACGGTGACGGTGGGCGCCGGGACCGTGACCCTGACTTTTGTCGGCGCGACCACCGTGGCCACGGTGGCGAGCGGGACGGTGAGTGTCAGCACCACGGGGAGCGGGCTGCTGGACTGCAAGATCGAGGTTCAGCGCACCGCAGGCAGCGGCACCGGGACGCTGCTCGCCTGGAGCCTGCACGCGCTGCCCATCGCCAACGCCGACATCCCGGCGCCGCCGAATGAGTAGGAGGACCCAGTGGCTGCGACCTACAACTTCTCGATCGACCAGGGCACCACGGTCAGCATCCAGTGGGCCTACCGCACCGCGGCCAACGCGGTCATTGACCTGACCAGTTACACCGCGCGCCTGCAGGCACGCCCGACGGTGTCGAGTAGCGTCACGGTGATGGACTGCACGACCGCTAACGGCCAGCTCGTGGTCACGGGCGCGACGGGCGTGGTGACGCTGTCGCTCACGGCCACGCAGAGCGCGGCGCTCGACTTCAACTCCGCCGTTTACGACCTGGAGATCGTCAGCCCGGCGGGCGTGGTGACGCGGCTCGTGCAGGGCACGGTCACGCTGTCGAGGGAGGTCACCCGATGAGCGACGTCGTCATCGTCACGCAGCCTGCGGTCTCGATCGTCGAGGTCAACACCGGCACGCAGGGCCCGCAGGGCCCGCAGGGGCCGCAGGGTCCTGCAGGCGCAACCGGCGCGACTGGCGCGCAGGGTCCGCAGGGCGACCCGGGCCCGGCCGGTGCGGCGGGCACCACGTCGTTCACCGTGGTGGCGGTGTCGACCAACCAGTCGCTGACGACCAGCGACGGCCAGAAGCACTACCTGGTCACGACCTCGACCAGCAACATCACCGTCGCGCTGCCGTCGGCCTCGAGCATGAGCGGGCAGATGATCCGCGTGTCGAAGGCAGATACCGGCTCGGGCACTGTTGTAATCAACTCGACGCTCGCGACGCTCTACGTGCAGAACGACCTCGTGACGTTTCAGTCGGACGGCACGAACTGGCTTCCGTTCGATGTTCGGATCGCGCCGCTCGCGCAGGTGTTCCAGGCGAGCGGTTCGTACACCATCCCTCCGCTTGCACGCTCGCTCTACGTCGAGCTCTACGGCGCCGGCGCCGGTGGTGGACGAGGCCGCGTCGACGCGACGACGACCGCACGCACTGGCGGCGGCGGCGGCGGCGGCGGCGGGTGGGCCGCGAACTGGTTTAGCGCGGTCGCACTTACCTCGCCGATCACGGTGACCTGCGGGGCCGGTGGAGCAGGAGGCTCGGTCGGAACCCCGTCTGGCTCTGCGGGTGGTCGCTCGAGCTTCGGTAACCATCTAACGACCGACACGCAAACCGGCGGCGGCGGCGTCGGTGGATTGACCGGGAGCAACGCAGGCGGTGGCGGTGGTGCGTCGCTCTACGGCACCAACGGTGGCACCTCGTCCGCGACTACATTCAACGGCGGCATCGGCATTGCTGCTATCGGTGCATCGGGCGGTGGCGCAGGCAGTGGCCTCTCGACGACGAATGCCGCGTCCGGCGTCGCGGGCAACGGCGGCACCGCAGGGCTGCTACGCGGTTCGCTTATCAGCGCGGCGCTGGGTGGCCAGACCGACGGTGCGAACGGGTCGAATGGCACTGCAGGTAGCATGACGGCCGCTAACTTCCAGGGCGGCGGCGGCGCTGGTGGAGGTCGCAGTCATCCGACTGCAGCCGGTGGCGCAGGTGGCAACGGTGGTCAGCCTGGCGGTGGTGGCGGCGGCGGCGGTGCGGCGTCGACTGGGCAGAATCCGGGCGTCGGGGGCAACGGCGCCGACGGCGCGGTGCTCGTGGTGGCGTTCTTCGCGTGAGGTAAACGATGCTGAGGTACGCGCACGTGGTTGATGGGTATGTTCTCAACGTCTCGGTGTGGTCGACGGAGCCCACCGAGGCCGAGCGCGCGAGCTACGCGCCCGAGCTGCTGGTGGCGTGCACCGGGACGCCGACGGGGCCCGGGTGGCGCTACGAGCAGGGGCAGTGGCTGCCCCCGGAGGAGCCGTGACCCCGCATTTCAGGTGGCCTGAGTTCGCGTGCCGCTGCGGCTGCGCGGCACCGCAGTCGGTCATCGTCAGCTACCAGCGGATGGCTGAGGTGCTCGAGGTCCTGCGTGCCGAGGTCAAAGCGCCGGTGAGCATCATCAGCGGGTACCGCTGCGCCAAGCGCAACGCCGCGGTCGGCGGCGCGTCGAGCTCGCAGCACCTCGTGGGCGCCGCGGTCGACATCCAGGTCGAGGGGCACACCGGGCAGTCGCTCGCTGCACTCATCGAGGGACTCATCGCGCTGGGCAAGATGCCCGACGGAGGCCTCGGGACATACTCGAGCAAGCGGCTCACCTGCCACTACGACTTGCGCAGGACCAAGGCGCGCTGGCATCACTGAGCGATGAGAGGCCCCATGAGCGGAGAGAGCGTCAACCTCAGCAGCAAGGGCCTGTACCTGCCGTCGTGGGCCATCGGCCTCGCGGTGGCAGCCATCATCTTCGTGGTCAGCCTCGGGGTCGAAAGCAGGTTGCGCCTCGGCGTCCACGAGGCGCGCATCGACGAGCTCAGACAGCAGGTCGAGCGCAACCAGGCGGCCAGCGAGGCAACCACGCGCGAGCTGCGCGAGGGGCTACAGCGCGTGCAGCTCCACGTCGCCGCCATCTGCGCGGCGACCGGAGCCCGCTGCCCATGAGCGCGCTGCGCGCCTGGGATGGGCGCCCGCTGTGGCAGCGAGCCAAGTGGACTGCCACTATCCTCGGCGTGGTCGTGCTGGCGGGGCTGTTCGTCATCAACCGCATCACCGGGGGCTCGCCGGACACCGACCGCGACATCATCCTCGCGCTCGGCGTCCTTCTCGGGGCGTACCTCGGCGCCGAGGGGGTCACTGATGCCCGCACGAGGCCAGTGCTGGCCAGAGGTGGACAGTGATGACCACGTGGCGCCTGTACGTCATCGGCGCCCTCGGCATGGCCCTCGCGCTCTACGTCCTCCACCTGTGGCGCGAGACGCGGGACGAGCTCGCTGAGGCCAGGGCCGAGCAGGCCGAGCAGATCCGCCGTGCCGTCGAGGCCGCGCGCCTCGAGCGCGCCGCCGAGGTCGCCGAGCTCCAGCGCCAGGTCGCCCGGCTCGAGGAGCTGGGCGCTCAGGTCCGCGCGCGCCCCGCGAGCATCGAGGAGGCCCGGGCCAGCGAGCGTCGGGGCAAGTCGTACGACGCCCGGCTTGAGGCGGTCGTGCAGGAGGGCACGCGATGGCGCATCCGCAAGTGATGGTTCTCGTCATCGCCGCGAGCTCGACCACCACGCCCGCGACGGCCTGGCGCGACGCTGCGAGTCGCTGGGAGGTCCGCTCCGAGGTCTGCCTAGAGCACCTCCGCATCGCTCAGGCGGACCTCCGGCGCGCCGACGCTGCCCAGCCCGTGGTCGCCGAAATGCGGCGTCCCTGGGGCTGGTGGGCCGGCGGGGCCGCGGGCGGGCTCGCGCTCGGCGTGGCTGCCGCATCATGCGTCGAGCGCCCCTGCCAGCCGCTCGGGCTCCTCGGCGCCGCAGCCCTGGCCGCCGTGGCCGTCGGGCTCACCGTTGCTTTTTGATACGGTTGATTCGGTGGAATCAATCTAGCTGTTGACGCGTCGGACGGCGTGGCATACGGTCCACTCATCGAACGGCGACGACGACGCCGCGATGAGGAGGACGACACGATGTACACCAACCGCACCAACCGCCCCACCACCAGCCAGCACGACGCCGCCGACCGCGCGCTCTGGCTCGATCTCGCCATCCGCTGCCTCAACGCCGAGGAGGACGAGCGCGGTTACGTCTACCGCGACGACGCCACCGGCGACATGTACCGGTCGAGCGCCAGGGCGCTGATGCAGCTCGGGCAGATGCTTGAGCGCGGCGACGACGAGGCGACGGCGTACAGCGAGTGGTGCACGTGGCCCGGCACCGGCGAGCCGGTGGACGCGTGACCTACCGCCTGCTGACCCGGTACACCCGGGACGACTTCAACACGCTCGCCGAGGCGCAGTGGATGCTGCGCCACCTCGCCTGGCGCGAGGTCGACGGCGCCTGGCTCGGTGAGCAGCGCGGACGCATCGAGGCGAGCATCTACGGCATCGACGACGAGGAGGACGACATGACGACGTACATCAACCCCGAGACCACCACCGACCTGATGGACCGCGCCTGGCCGATCGCCAGGGCCTACTGCCGCGCGACGTGGGCGATCGGCGGCCAGCCCGAGCTGTCCGCGGCGCACGCCCTCAGCCACGGGTACGAGGAGCTGGTCACGCCGCTCCGCACCGCCATCTACGAGCTGTGCCAGCAGGGCCCCGAGGCGTGATGCCGCCCGACGACCTGGTCGCCGCCACGCAGGCGGCGGCCGTTAGCATGGACCCCGACGACGTGGCCGTCGCGGTCGGGGTCGCCATGCGGCTGCACCTGATCCCGCCGGACCGGCGCGTCGACCCGCGCCTCCGGCGCCTCTACCGCATCATGGCCGACGTCGCGTGCGTCCAGCGTCGCCTGCCGGCCTCGCTGGCCCTCGGGCGGGCGTGGGCATGCATCGCGACGGGCGACGAGCCCGGCGCCGTGGACGGCCTCCTGGAGGCCTTGGAGACCTACTGTGCGACCATCCTATCGACCCCCGACCAGAGCCGGACGCCCGTCGACCGCGAGGGTGAGCCTGCGACTGACGGATGACGAGCACCGAACACTGCTGGCCCGCGCGCACGCCCTCGGGCTGACGCTGAGCGACTACCTGCGCCAGGTGGCGCTCCGGGAGGTGGGCGATGCTGCTGCTGCCCGGTGAGGCGACCATCGCCGAGCGGCGCCTGCGCGTCGCCCGGTGGGGCGTGGCGCTCTCTCTCGCCGCTGGCCTGGCCTGCGGCGCGGTCGAGCTCTGGGAGGCCGCGGTGGCGCTGCTCATCGCGGCGGCGGTGCTGACGTGGGCGAGATGATCCCGCACAACCCCGCCGATCCCTGGCGGCGCAACCAGCTCGAGCAGCTCGGCTGCGAGCGGCTCCTCGGGCTGGCGCTCGACGACGCCCTCCTCGGGCGGGTGCTCGAGGAGGAGGACCGGGGCGCCATCCTGCACGACGCCGGCATGGTGGCCGGCGGGATGATCGCCGCGGTGGAGCGCGCTTTCACCCGCGGGCTCGAGGGCGACCTCGACGGCGCGCGGCGCGAGCTGAGGCTGCTGGCGACCCACGACTACCACTGCCGGCGGATGCGCTCGACGCTCGGGCTCTACCGCGAGCTCCTCGGGGACGAGGCGTGGCTGCGCACGACCGCGCGCCTGGCGGTCGAGCTGCGCGAGGTCTACGACGCGACCTGCGAAGCGACGCGCAGGCTCCTCGCCGACCAGGACCGGCGCACGCGGAAGGTGGTTGCATCTATCGGACGAGCCTAGTAGCGTCGCCGACCGCGTCCGGTCGTGGTGGCCCGGCGCGATCGTGCTCAGTGTCCGGCGGCTGGATGGCTGCCGGTGGTGCGGGAGCGAGACCCGCGGCGAGTACTGCTCGCCGTGGTGTGAGGACTCGCGCAGGTGGTTCCTGCGCGCGATGGAGGACGACACGTGAAGCTGACGACAAGCGAGCTCAGGACGTACCAGCGGTGCCGCGAGGAGCACCGCTGGAGGTACGTCCGGCGCATGGTACCCACGGCGGCGCCCTCGACGGCGCTCGGGCTGGGTACCGCCATCCACGCCGGGCTCGAGGTCTGGTGGCGGACAGGCAGCGAGACCCCGCACCTCATGCTCGAGGCGTACGCCCGCTCGGCGCGCGCGGTGGAGCTCGACCCGTACGAGACCGTGCGGGGCGAGGTGATGCTGTCGCGCTACCACCTCCAGTGGCGCTGGGAGCAGAGCGCGTACATCGTCCGGGGCGTCGAGGAGGCGTTCGCGAGGCCCCGCACCTGGGGCGAGTTCGGCGGCAAGCTCGACGCCCTGGTCGAGACCTCGGTCATCCCGAGGCAGCTCCTAGTGGTCGAGCACAAGACCACGAGCGATGAAGTGACCCCCGGGTCGGATTACTGGCGCAAGCTCAGCGTCGACAACCAGCTCGCCAACTACCTCATCGCCTCGGGCGCTGACGGCGTGCTCTGGGACGCGCTCCGCAAGCCCTCGCTGCGCCCCGGGCGCGCGACGCCGGTGGAGCAGCGTCGACGCCGCAAGGATGGCGCGCTCTACGCGGGGCAGCGCGAGGAGGACGAGCCGCTGGACGACTGGCGGCGGCGCCTCGAGGAGGCGTACGACGCCGAGCCCGGCACGTGGTTCGGCCGGCAGCTCATCCGGCGCACGTCGGCCGAGCTGGTCACCGCGGGCCGCCACCTCGACGAGCTCGCCAGCGACGCGCTGCGGTCGTACGCGGCGCCGGAGGTCAGCCAGCCGCGCAACCAGGAGGCGTGCACGCGCTACGGGCGCCCGTGCGACTACCAGGCCCTGTGCTACGGTGAGCAGGCCGTCGAGGATGCGGTGACCAGCGGGCGCCTGCGCGTGCTCGCGGACCCGCACGTCGAACTGCAGTAGTAACTAACGGACTATCTCGTCGTGGTGGCGAGTAGGTGGAGGATGACATGAATCTGGACTGGGAAGTCGTGGCCGCCGTCGGTCAGTGCTGGGACATCTGCCGGGCGCGGGGCGTGCCCGTTGCGAGCGTGGCGCACCTGCTGCTGGCGGGCGTGCGCGCGGGTGAGTACGAGACGCCGGCGCCGAGGCCGGTGGCGGTCCTGGAGCCCGCCAAGGTCGAGCCGGAGCCGGACACCTACTACCCGTACGAGCGGCTGGGGCTGCCGCAGCGCGAGCCCGAGGTGGTCGAGGAGCCCGAGGACGAGGGCGAGCAGGAGCCCGTCCCGACGCCGCCGTGGATGCCGCAGGACGAGACCCCGCGGGACGAGCGCGGGCGTCGGGTGGTGCAGCGCCCCGAGCCCGGCAAGAAGCGCGACGGCGCCTGGCGCAACGACGTGCTCGCGTGGCTCGCGGGACAGGACGACCACACAGGCAGCGTCGGGCAGTACGCCGAGCACGCCGGGCTGACCAGCGCGGCGGCCAGCCAGCGCATGCGCGCCCTGGTCGACGAGGGCAAGGTCGAGCTGGTCTCGCGCGGCTGGTACCGCATCGCCGGGGTGACGTCGTGAGCGTCCTGGCGAGGGTGAGGCGCGGCAAGATCGCCGCGCCGATCAAGGCCCTGGTCTACGGGGTCGAGGGCGTCGGCAAGTCGACCCTCGGGGCCGGGCTGCCGGACCCGCTGTTCATCTGCGCGGAGTCGGGCACCGAGCAGCTCGACGTGGCGCGGCTGCCCGAGCCGCGAGCGTGGGGCGAGGTGCTCCAGGCCCTCGACGAGCTCGCGGCTGGCGGCCACGGGTACCAGTCGCTCGTGGTCGACACGCTGGACTGGCTCGAGCCGCTGGTGTGGGAGCACCTCGTGCGCAAGCACAAGTGGCAGAGCATCGAGAGCCCGGGGTACGGCAAGGGCTACGTCGAGGCGCTGAGCGAGTGGCGCGACCTGCTGCGGCGGCTCGACCTCGTGCGCGCGCAGGGGATGCACGTGCTGCTGCTCGGGCACTCGACGGTGCGGCGCGTGTCGCCGCCCGACCTTGAGCCGTTCGACAGGTACTCACTGAAGATCAACGAGAAGGCTGCGGCGCTCGTGCGCGAGTGGTCGGACGCCGTGCTGTTCGCGCAGTACGAGGTGGCGACCAGCAAGGGCAAGCAGGACCGCGTGGCGCGGGCGTACAGCACCGGCGAGCGCGTGTTGCGAACGGTGTACAGCGCGTCGTGGGATGCCAAGAACCGCTGGGGCCTGCCCGAGACCGTGCCGATGCAGGCGCAGGTGCTCCTCGACGCCGCGGCGCGCGGGGCCGACGTCGAGGGCGAGCTCGGGCGGCTGCTCGACCAGGTCGGCGATGCCGAGTACCGCGCGACGGTGCTCGGGTGGCTGAGCAAGCAGAGCGACCGCCTGGCGGCCACGGGTGAGGCGGTCCGGCGGGTGCGGGCCAGGATCGAGGAGACGAGCAAGTGATGATTCCCGAGGGTACGTACAGGGCGCGCGGACTTAGCGCGACGCCCCACACGAACAAGAACGGCAAGGACGCCGTGGAGGTGCGGTTCGAGGTGCTCGACGGCGAGCACAAAGGGCTGGAGGTGCGCGACGTCTGGTACCTCGCGACCGAGAAGTCGGCCAGGTACACGCTCGAGAAGCTGCGCACCGCGGGCTGCGACATGCCCGACGGTGACGTCACGCGGCTCGGTGACTTCGGGTCGCTCGACTGCGACATCGTGATCGAGCACGAGACGCTGCAGTCGGGGCGCGTCGTGGCGCGCATCAGCTACTGCAACGACCCGGGCCGCGGGCCGGGCAGCAGCATCGAGCGGCTGACCGACGCTGAGGCCAAGGCGTTCGCGGCGCGCTGGCGCAACGTGGTCAAGCAGCTGCCCCCGCGGCGGCGCGTGAAGGCTGGAGAGGACGTACCGTTCTGATGGCCTGCACCACGCTGAAGGAGCGTCTCGGGGCCTTCCGCGAGATGCTGAAGAAACAAGGAGTCTTGTGCCGCGAAGTCCCTTTCGGTGATGGCCGCGCCTTCATGCTGCCTGTGAGCAACGAGGAGGATGGGCAAGAAGGTGTCTACGTTGGCGTGTACACGTACGACCCTCGCATCAAAACCACCCTGCCGGTGGTGCGGTACACCTGTGGTTACGGCTCCGGTGACAACGGGTGCGGATACAACATCTTCGAGTGGACGGCCCTCGTCGATGACGACGTGACGATGCACGGGGCTTGGCTGGCAGCAATGGGGTTGCAAGACAAGCCGTATGGGTGGCTGAAGATCGGTGAGTATCAGGTCACTCCGCAAGCATCGGAGGCGATCAGGGGATGGAAGCAGCGCACCGGCGGATGGGAGCCTAACAAGCAGAAGAAGGATATCCAATCGGACAAGGGAGATAGCTCGCAACACGCCTTCGTCGTGGGTGAGTGGCGTGACTCGTTCGAGCGCAAGCTCGGCGAGACTCGTCGGAATCGTCAGCACATGGCGGCTGCCATCGTCGAGGTGATCGACACGCACGAGATCCTGGCGATGGGTCTCAGGGCGAACCTGGCCCGCAAGGATGTGCCGGACGGCCTGGTCGCCGATATGACCCAGCTCGTGCTGACCCTCGAAGCGAGGATGGTCGCGCGCGAGCAGGCCGAAGATCACACCAGCATCGAGCACATCGTCGATGCAACGATGGACGCCACGCGGGCCGTGCACGACCAGCTCGTGGCGCAGGGGCTGGACGTCAGCTGGACCACTGCGCTTGTCGACAGCGTGCTGCGGCACCAGTCGCGCGCGCGAATGCGGTTTGATGCGACGGTGGCTGCAGGTCGAAACGATCCCGCCGAGGAGGACCTGTTCTGATGGAACCTCGCGACTACCAGCTGCAAGCCGTCGAGGGCTGTCGCACTGCGTACCGTCGAGGTGCGCGCGCGGTGCTCCTGGTGGTGCCGACCGGCGGTGGCAAGACCGTCATCGGCTCGCTGGTGGTCGAGGGGGCGCTGGCTCGGGGACGGCGCGTGCTCTGGCTGGCTGGCCGGCGTGAGCTGGTCGACCAGGCGGCGGCGCGCCTCCCCGGGCACGTCGGCGTGGTCATGGCGGGACGCGCGCGCGACGTCGACGCGCCGGTGCAGGTAGCCAGCCTCGACACCGTCGTCGGCCAGGACGTCCCGCCCGTCGACCTCGTGGTGTACGACGAGGCGCACCACGCGGTGGCAGCCACCTCGAGGCAGGTCCTCGAGCGGCATCCGCGGGCGCACGTGCTCGGGCTGACAGCCACGCCGGTGCGGTCGGACGGGGTCGCGCTCGGGGACGTGTTCGGCGAGCTCGTGCTCGGACCGTCGGTGCGCGAGCTCATCGGCGCGGGGCACCTCGTGCCGTGCGAGGTGCTGGCGCCTGCGAGGACGCACGGCACGCTCTCCGAGGACCCGGTGCAGGCGTGGCTGCGGTACGGCGAGGGGCGCCCGGGGTTCGCGTTCCATGCGTCGGTGGACGCCTCGCGCGCGTTCGTCGAGGGCCTGCACGCGGAGGGCGTGACGGCCGCGCACGTCGACAGCTCGACGCCGGCCACGGTGCGCGCGCGCGCTGTCGAGGCGTTCCGCGCTGGCGAGGTCGAGTGCCTGTCGTCGGTGCACGTGTTCACCGAGGGCGTCGACGTGCCGAGGGCATCGCTCTGCCTGCTGGCCCGGGGCTGCGGCAACGCCGGCACCTACCTGCAGATGGTGGGCAGGGTGCTGCGACCGTACCCCGGCAAGGACGTCGCGCGCGTGGTCGACCTGCGAGGAGTCGTCCACGAGCACGGGCTGCCGGACGACGATCGCGTCTGGACGCTCGAGGGCAAGCAGGGGCAGGTCCGCGCGAGCGACCGCCAGCCGCTCACGCAGTGCCAGCAGTGCGGGTACGTCTGGCGATGGGTTGCGCCGGGGCCGTGCGAGCGGTGCGGGTTCCGCGCGGTCAAGCCTCCGCAGCGCGTGGTGCAGCGCGACCTGGCGCGCGTCGAGGGCGCGGCACCAAGGCCACCACCTCGCGCAGGCGAGTCGCACGAGCAGCAACTGCGACGGTACGCGCTGCTGCAGCAGGAGGCGCGAGCGCGCGGGTACCGGATGGGATGGGTCCGGGCGCGCATGCGATACCTCTACGGGGGGAGCTGGTGAGGAGTGGCGAGGAGAAAGCTCAGCGCGCGCGAGGAGCAGCGCGCGGTCGACCTGTACCTGGCGCTGCGGTCGCTGACCGAGGTCGCAGCCGCGATGGGTGTGGGGCGACAGACCATCCGCAGGGTGATGGAGCGCCGAGGCGAGCCCGTGGCCCGGCGAGGCAAGAGGCAGTACCGCCCGCGGGTGACGGCGGCGGCGCACCTGTACCTGCTGTACGACCAGCGCATCCCGCTGCAGCGGCTCGCGAGGTGGGCGGGCGTCAGCCAGCAGGGGCTGAGCGCAGCGGTGGCGCAGGTGCGCCGGGGGGAGCGATGAGGACGATCAAGGAGCGCGTGCTGGAGCTGGCCGGGACCATGCCCGACGGCCACGTCGCCGACGAGCTCGCGCGACAGGGCCTCATGGTGGCGGTCCTGACCATCAGCTCGTGGCGCAGGCAGGCCGGCATCCCCGCGTACGGGCGCGCAGGCAAGACCGTCGATACCAAGGAGTGGACCGAGGACCAGTACGCCCAGCACGTGCGCCTGTGGCGCGCGCATGTCGTGGAGGGCGTGTCGCTCTACCAGATCGAGCAACGCTGCAAGATGCACTACGACACGCTGCGGACCATCTTCGCGCGGCTCGAGCGCGAGGGGCGGGTGCCATGATGCCGCCGGACCACGTCGTTTATCAGGTCGCGCACCTTCTCGGCGTGGTCACCGACCAGGAGGTGGCGGACGAGCTCGCGCGCGCGCATGGCGTGGTCGTCGACATCACGCAGGTGGGCACGTGGCGCCGGGCGATGGGCATCGCGGGCAAGCGTCGTCAGCGGCCCAACGAGCTCGACTGGTCGCCCGAGGCGGTCGCGCGGTGGTCGAGGCTGTACCGGGCGCACCAGGACGGCGTGCCGCTGGCCGAGCTCAAACGGCAGCACAAGCACAGCCTGCGGATCCTGCACGCGGCGTTCGCGCGGCTGCAGGAGGAGGGACGAGTGTGACGCAACGGAAGAACTGGCAGTGGCTGGACACCAACCCGCGGGCGCTCGAGGTGGTCGACCAGCTCGGCGTCCTCAGCGACCACGCGCTCGCGGACCTCCTCGCCACCAAGGGCGTGGTGGCGACCAACGACCAGGTCAGCGGGTGGCGGCGCTCGCGGGGCATCGAGCCGTCGCGCGTGCGCCGGGACCTGCGGCGCGAGTACACCGAGGCCGAGATCCGCCAGTGGATCGGGGCCTACCAAGCCGTCGGCAACCTGCGGCAGGTGGCTCGGCGCTACAAGGTGCCCGAGACCATCATGCGCCAGACGCTGCTCGAGCGCCGCATCGTGGCCGAGCGCGGGTGAGCCATGCGCGAGGCGCAGCTCCAGGACGAGATCCGCCTCGCCGTCGCGCAGCTCGACGGCGTGGTGCTCTGGCGCAACAACGTCGGCGTAGGGCGCGTCGGGCGCAGTGATGCGCCGGTGCGCTTCGGCCTCGCGGTCGGGAGCGCGGACCTCGTCGGGCTGGTGACCATGCCCGATGGCACGGGGCGGTTCCTCGCGCTCGAGATCAAGACAGACAAGGGTAGGCTCAGCCACGAGCAGGAGCGGTGGCTGCGGCTCGTGGAGAACCTCGGGGGCTACGCTGTGGTGGTGCGGTCCCCCGAGGAAGCAGTGGCGGCTGTGGAGGCCGCGAGGAGGGGTGACAGATGACAGAGCTACGCGAGGCCGCGCTGGCGTACGCGCGGCGAGGCTGGGCGGTGTTCCCGCTGCAGCGGCGGTCGAAGGAGCCTGCCGTGGCAGGCGCGTACAAGGCCGCCACGACGGACGTGGGGCAGGTCAGCACGTGGTGGCACCGCTGGCCCGACGCCAACATCGGCCTGGCCACGGGCGCGGTGTCGGGGCTCTGGGTGCTCGACATCGACGGCCCTGAGGGCGAGGCGTCGTTCGCCGCGCTCGTGGGCGAGCACGGTGGCGAGCTCGCCGAGACGCTGATGGCGTCCACCGGCAAGGGCCACCACCTGTACTGGCGCCTGCCCACGGGCGTCGACCAGGGGCGGCGCATCGGCGTGCGGCCGGGCCTCGACGTGATCGGCAGCCAGGGCTACCTCGTGGCCCCGCCCAGCATCCACCCGAGCGGCCGGCTGTACGTCTGGTGCGACGCCGACCACGAGCTCGAGGTGGCGCCCGAGTGGCTGCTGACCCTGGACCGCCCCAAGGCCCCCAGGACGGCCCCCACGGGCGCGCCGCGCATCCGGGCCCCGAGGATGCGCCCCGAGGGCGTCGAGGCTTTTGAGGGCATCCAGGACGCGCGCAGGTACCTCGGCGGGGTCGTGCGGCGGGCGGTGGCCGACGTCATGTCCGCGGGCCAGGGGCAGCGCAACGTGCAGCTGTTCCGGGCGGCGGTCTGGGTCGTGAGCGTGGCAACGGGCCTCGGGCAGGACGCCTCGAGCGCGCTCGGGGACCTGTACCGCGCGGCGCAGGTGGCCGGCCTGGAGGACGAGGAGATCGAGCGGACGCTCGACAGCGCAGCGACCAAGGTGCTCCGTAACCCGATGCGAGGAGGCAGCCATGGCTGAGGAGATCGACTGGGACGACTACCCCGAGCCGCCCGAGGACGAGGACCAGCCGGGCAAGCTGGTGCGCGCGGCACGCGCGCGCGTCGCTGCGGGCGAGGCCAGCGAGCCACCTCCGGCGTGGATGGCGGGCTGCCCGGTCACGCCCTCGGGGCTGGTCCGGCGTTCGTACGCGGGGCTGACCCACGTGCTGCGCCACCACCCGGAACTCGCGGGGCGCCTGCAGTGGTGCGAGCGACGCCAGCGCATCGAGGTGACCGCGGATCTGCCGTGGCACCGCGCCGAGGTCGAGGTGCGCGACGTGTTCTTCTCTCGCTGCCGCGGCTGGCTCGAGCGTCACGTCGGCCAGCAGTGGAGCAAGGAGACCGTGATCGAGGGCTGCATCGAGGTCGCTCAGGAGCGGTCCCGGGACAGGCTGCAGGAGTACCTGCGGTCGCTCGCGTGGGATGGCGTCGAGCGCATCGGGCGCCTGCTCATCGACCACGCGGGCGCGCCCGACACCGTGGTCGTGGAGGCCATGACGCGGGCGTTCTTCATCGGCGCCGTGAGACGCGCGCTTGTGCCCGGCTGCAAGCACGACTGCGTCCTCGTCCTCGAGGGGCCGCAGGGCAGGGGCAAGAGCCAGCTCATCAGGGTCCTGGCTGGCGAGTGGGCCGACGAGAACCTGGCGACGTTCGAGGGCGTGACCGCCCAGCAGCACGTCGCGCAGGGCCCGTGGATCTGCGAGATCGCCGAACTCACGGCGGTGGTGCGCGGGGACCCCGCGCGGGCCAAGCAGTTCCTGTCCCTCACCGAGGACCGCTTCCGCGCGCCCTACGACCGCGTGCTGACCACGTCGCCGAGGAGGTGCGTGTTCGTCGGCACGGTCAACCCCACCGACGGATGGCTCGCCGACCCGACGGGTGGGCGCCGCTACTGGCCCGTGCCCGTGCGCCGCATCGACCTCGAGGCGGTGCGGGCCATCCGCGACCAGCTGTGGGCTGAGGCCGTCGTCGCCCACCTCGCAGGCGAGCCGCACTGGCTCGCCGGACACGCCGAGGAGCTCGCCGAGGAGGAGCAGGGCGACCGCTACCAGCGCGACCCGTGGCACGACCAGGTCGCTGCGTGGGTGCCCGGCAGGACGCCCACCACGAGCGAGCTGCATGACCTCCTCGAGATCCCACGGGACCGCTGGAGCCCCCAGTCGGCAGCGCGCATCGGACGCATCATGACCGCGCTCGGCTACCAGCAGCGCAGGTCCAAGGCTGCTCGCGTGTGGGTGCTGGCGGGTGACAGAGGTGACAGAGGGTGACAGAGGCTTTGTCACCCTGTAAGCCAGCGAGATTCTTTCATTTTCTCCATTGGTGACAGAGGTGACAGAGGAACAAAGAAGATAGGTAAGAGGGTAGAGGTGGAAGCACCACGTACCCCCTCTAGGGGGCGCCGGCTGTGTCACCTGGGGGTCTAAATGACTTTTGTTAGCAATCATGCGACGTTACAGGGTGACAGAGAGCCGTTTTCTCTCTGTCACCCTCTGTCACCCGACGCCCTGTGGCCTCCAGTGCAAAGCTGCAAGGTCGCCCTCCGCTGGGGGCCGCCCCGCCCCGGGGCGCCCGGCATGCCGACCTTGCACCGATGCAATGGACCGCTCACGACCGCACGGGCGACCGGGAGGTTTTGCAGGTTTTGGGGTACCCCCAAGGCGG
>Ga0315907_10001442_pt1 | contig 32134 bp, 28 predicted proteins | sample LakEriMetagenome_3_FD_203525 | JGI IMG/M metagenome (GOLD analysis project Ga0315907, IMG submission 203525) | Freshwater fungal communities from buoy surface, Lake Erie, Ohio, United States - Buoy 12 MA123 | ecosystem: Environmental > Aquatic > Freshwater > Lake > Lake biofilm | place: USA...
TGCCGCTCCAGTCGGTGCTGCTGACGCCGTGGGCGGTCGCGCTCCACCCGGACGCGCGGGGATCGCGGCTGGAGCGGTTGGTCGGCGACGCGGTCGCGGACTGGCACCGGACGGGCTTCCTGATCGACGCCGAGCGCAAGTGGAACATCCCGCCCGGCGTCTTCCTCCAGCGCACGCGGGACCTGTGGTCGGAGACGGACGGCACCGGCCAGCCGCTCTGCCGGCGGCAGGCGAACGGGCAATGGCCCGAGGTCTGCCGCAACCAGGCCCTCCTCGCCTCCAACGACGCGAGCGGCGTGCTGCGCATCGGCCTCGTGATCAAGGAGCGCACGGGCCTCGACCTGTCGGTCCTCTACGACCGGTACGACCGCAACGTGTTCCTGTTCGCCGTGCTCCAGTCGCTCGCGCTCATCGCGGCGTGCCTCGTGGGCGGGTTCGCCTCGGGCGTGGTGGGGGCGATCCTGCTCGACCGCCGGATCCCGGTCGTCACGCACCTCGCGAGCGCTGCCATCGCGGTGACACGGATGACGCCGCCGCTTCTCCAGATCTACGTCGTCTTCTTCGGCGTCGGTAGCTTCGTGATCGCCCACTGGGGCCTGTCGGTCGACGGGGCGATCGTGGCGGCCATTTGCCTGTCGTTCTACGCCGGTGCCGGCAACGCCGTGGCGATCAACGAAGCCTCGGAGTTCCTGCGCGCCCGCATCCCCGACTTCCGGCTTTCGCTGGCGACCCTGCCGCAGGCGCTGCGCCTGTCGCAGGGGTCGATCGTGTCGACGCTGGTCAACATCGTGAAGGCGACCGGCATGGCCAGTGCCATCGCGGTGCCCGAACTGATCTCGGCCTCCACCTACGTCATGGCCGAGCGCGGCAACGCCTCGGTCATGATGAACGTGCTGATGGTGGTCTACCTGCTGCTGGTCCTCGCCGTGGTGCGCCTGCTCGACCGGCTGCAGAAGTGGTTCGCCTCGCCGGAGCGGGAGGCGCGGCCGCTCGCCGTGCCGCGCCGGGCGACCTGAGGGCGGGGGGACGGGACCATGGACATCCGCGAGATCTTCGTCGAACTGAGGACCTGGACGCCCTACCTCGCGGGCGGCTTCCTCTGGAACATCATCATCTCGTTCGTCTCGATGACGATCGGCACGCTGATCGGCGCCGTGATCGCCTTCATGCGCGCGTCCGACGAATGGATCGTCCGGCGGCCCGGCAACGTCCTGACCGAGTTCTCGCGCGGGGTGCCGACCTTCGTCTTCCTGTTCTACCTCGCCTACCTCCTCCCCTCGGAGGTGGCGGTCTTCGGCACCGTGCTGCCGGTCCCCTCGTGGGTGAAGGCGTCGCTGGCGCTCTCCATCGCCGTGGTCGGCTTCGTGTCCGACAATCTCTCGATCGTCATCCGCGACTGGCGGGCGGGGCGGCGCGAGTCGGCCGTCCTCTTCCTGCCCTCCTGGACCACCTACTTCCTGATCATCGTCATGTCCTCGTCCACCGCCTCCGTAATCGGCGTGAGCGAGATCGTCAGCCGAGCGAACACCGTCATCGGCGCGATCAACAAGGACCACATGATGATCTGGATCTATCTCTACGCGATGACGTGGTTCTTCTGCTTCTGCTACCCGCTCACGCTCGCGATGAACTACCTGAAGGAGCAGATGAAGCGGCGGCTCTGGGTCGCGCAGACGAGCTGACCCCGCGACGCGCCCGCACCACGCCGCCCCTCGAGGCCTGCCGGGGCCCGTGCTTGGCAGCCCGGGCGTTTTCCCGTTCAATGGGATCGTTCGCCCCCGACACGAATGTTCCATGTCCCGACTGCCGCTCGAACTGAAGCTGATCCTCCCGATCCTTCTGATCGGCTTCGTCGCCTCGGCGCTGACGGCCGTTCTCGTCCCGCGCGTGCTGCGGGACGCGGCGGCGGCCGACGCGCTACACGACGCCGAGCAGCGCATCCTGGCGGTGCGCGCGGCGGCCGACCTCTACGTCCGCACCGCCGCGTCGAAGGCCCTGTCCTCGGGCGCGATGGTGCTGTCCGAACGGCACGGGGCGCTGCCGAACGCCATCCCGATCCGCGCCAGCTTCTATCTGGACCTCGCGGCGCTGTCCGGCGACGCCGCGACGCGACTGGCCGTCTGGTCGCCCCATCCCTTCGACATCCGCCGCGACCGCCGCGAGACGCCGGACCTGCGGGCCGCCTGGGAGGCGCTGAAGGGCGCGCCCGAGGGCCGGCTGCGCACGGTGTCGGGATCGACGGCGTTCGTCGCCCTTCCCGAGCGGCTCTCGGCCCAGGGCTGCGTCGACTGCCACAACGCCCATCCGGGCCGATCGCCCACGGCGCCGGTCTGGTCGGTGGGCGACGTGCGCGCCGTATCGACCGCCACGGTCGACCTGACGGCCGCCTTCGCCGGGGCCGACCGCATCGGCGGCGCCGTGGCGGCCGCGGTCCTGACCCTCGCGCTCCTGATCGCGGCCGGCGCGTGGATCTTCGTCCGCCGCACCTCGCGCTCGATCGTCCGGCTGGCCGGCGGGCTCGCCCGCGGCGAGGACACGACGACCACGGCCGACCGCGCGCGGCGCGACGAGGTGGGCCTCCTGGTCGCCGCGGCGGGCAAGCTGCGCGGCGCGCTCCAGGCCTCGCAGAGCCAGACGGGGCGCGTGCTCGCCGCGGCCGAGCGGGTCACCGCCGCCTCGGGCGAGGCGGCGCAGGCGGTCGACCACGTGTCGAACGCCATGCGCCAGCACGTCGCCGCGGTGGACGAGGTCTCGTCGGCCGTCGCCGTCTCCGTCGACCGGATCGCCGAGATCTCCGCCACGCTTCAGGAGGGGATCGCGCGCTCGCAGCTGATGAGCCGGAAGGTGGCGTCGTCCGTCGTCGGCGTGGACGGGCTCGCGACGGCGGTGAAGGAGATCGCCGACCTCAGCGCGCGGATCGACGGCGTGACCGGCACCATCGCCGCGCTGGCCGCGCGGTCGAACATCCTCGCCCTCAACGCCGCGATCGAGGCGGCGCGGGCGGGGAGCCAGGGCTCCGGCTTCGCGGTGGTGGCCGAGGAGGTCGGCAAGCTCAGCGAGCAGACCTCCCGCCTCGCGAAGGAGATCGCCCAGCTCTCGGCCGCCGCGCGGGACCGGATCGGCACGGGCGTCGTCACCGCCTCGGTCGTCACCGCCGACATGGACGAGGTCCAGACCCTGATCCGCGAGAACGACCACCGGGCCCGCTCGGCCGGCGCCGCCGTCGACGGACAGCTGGCGGCGGCCCACGTGATCGAGCGTGGCATCGAGGAACTCCGCCAGATCTCCGAGGCGACCGCCGCCGCTTCGTCGGAGATCGCGCAGACCATGGCGGCGCTGATGCTGGTCGCCGACGACGCCCGGCGCGAGGCCCGGCGCGCCCAGGACGCGGCGGTCGACTGACCCTTCGCATCCGTCGCGGCGCGGGATCGTCGGGCGCCGCCGGGTCGTTCGCCGCACGACCCTTGGGCGCAGGAAGCGTCGGGACATGGCAGACGTGTCGGCCGGACCGCGATCGCCCGCGGGCGCGTCCGTCCTCGCCGGCGGCGGCGAGGACGGGCGGCTCATGCGCGTGCGACCGGGCTGCCACGCCCCTCGGACCGCCGGAGGGGTGGCCGTCGCCGTTGCGCCCCTCCGCCCGGACGGTCACGATGGACCGACAAGGGAGGCTCCCATGACGACGCCCATCGCATCCGCCCTCGCCGCCGACGTGCCGGGCCGCATCGCGCGCGTGCAGGCGGCGATGTGCGACGCCGGCGTGGATGCCCTGCTCGTCCACGGGCACGGATCGCCCGACGGCATGGGGCTCGTCCGGTATCTCGCCAACGCCCGCGCCTGGGCCGGGCGGATCTACGCCGTCCTCGGCCGGACCGACCCGGACCCCGGGGTCCTGTCGCACAGCGGCTATCAGGCGGCGTGGACGCGGGCCGCCGTGTTCGGGCGGCCCGAGCGGGTGGAGAGCCCGGCGGACCTGATCGGGCGCACGGCCACCCTGCTGCGCGAGGCCGCGGGCCCGGGCGGGCGGATCGGCGTGGCGGGGCTGCAGCGGCTGACGTTGGCCGAGCACGCCGCCTTCACCGCCGCCCTCGACGGCATGTCCCTCGTCGACATGACGGCGCCCGTGGACGCGCTCCGCCGGAGGAAGTCCGCCGCCGAGGTCGCCGCGTTCCGGGAGAACGGCGACATCCTCGATCGCGCGATCGCCGTCTTCGGCCTGGCGGCGCGGGTCGGTGCCCCGTGCGCCGCCGCCTGCGCCGCGGCGGAGGCGGAGGTCCGCGCCCACGGCGGGTTCTGGGGCCGGTCCAAGCTCGCCTTCGGCGCCTCGCCCATCACGATCCCACCCGAACCGGACCGGCGGTTCGGCGACGGGGACGTCTTCACCTTCGAACTCGTCTTCGAGAGCCCCCACGGCTACTGGACCGAGATGACGGCGCTGTTCGCCTTCGGCCCGCTGCCCGCGGAGGCGGCGGCGCTCCACGACGCCTATCTCGCGGCGTTCGAGGCGGCGCGCGCGGCGGCGCGGCCGGGCGTCACGATGGGCGAGATCGCCGCCCTCACCGACGCGACGATCGCGTCGCGCGGCTTCGCCGTCGGCGGCAAGCACACGCCCGACTGCCACAGCATCGGCCTCGACGGCGGCGACGGCCCGGGCTCCATCGCATCGCCGGAGACCGTCCTCGCCGAGGACATGGTGCTCTCGATGCATCCGGGCACGCAGCTCGCCGACGGCCGCGCCTACCTCGTCTCCGACAACGTCCTCGTCACGCCCGACGGCGGGGTGCGGCTCTCCGGGCTGGGGCTCGACCGGCGGCTCGTCCGCCTGCCCGTCGCGTCCTGATGGCGGGAAAGGGGACGGGCTGGCGGCCCGTGCCGACGGCCCGTCTTGCGCGCCGCATGGTGGCGCAGGGGCGCGACCCGTGCGTCCTCCCGGGTGTTCATCGGGGTCCGGTCGACCATCCCGCCACCCGGGACGGTCGACTTGCTCTCCTCGACGATCGGACCGGAGACGGTCTTTCCGGCGACGGTCGTCAGGATGGTCGACACCCCGAACCCGGCCGCAGCCCGGGCGACCAGCGCCGCGTCCGCCCCATCATTCCGTGAGCCCGGACGTTTCCGTCCCTGGCCTGTCGTTCACGGTGGACAGGACAGGGGACCGGGTGATCTGTCATACGGTCCGGCGACCCCCTGTCGCCGTGCGCCGTTGCCGACGACATCGTGACGAGTTCCCCGCAAGCCGACATGGCGAACGAAGACATCCGGCCATTGTCGCCCGCGACGATCGCGTTGTTCGAGCACTGGTCGGATCGCGTCCGCGTGCTGGGGCGCCTTCCGGGGCGTCGGGACCTCGATCTCCCGGCCTTGCGTCATGTGCTGCCCAACCTCTGGCTGCTGGGCGTGGAGCGCGATCCCCTCCGGTTCCGGCTGCGCCTGATCGGCGAGGCGATCCGCGCGGCGAACCACGACGAGATCCGGCCCGGCGTCTACATCGACGAGATCGCGACCCGGTTCGGCAACCAATTCTTCCTCGAGCGGCTCCACGCGATGGTGCTGACCGGCCGGGCCGATCACTACGACGGGCCTCCGACCGCCTCCCACTTCCCCGAGCTCTCCTCGATCGAGCGGCTGTCGGTCCCGCTCGCCGACGACGGGACGACGGTCGACCGTATCCTCAACTGCACCGTCTCGATCTGGCGCAACGGGCGGCCTCCGCGACCGGTCTTCGGGCGCTGAGGCGGGCGGCGTCGAATCCGGCGTCCGTCGATCGTCCTTCGATCATGGGACCGGATCGTCCGGTCCCCTCAGCGGGATCGCGGGTCGAGCGCGTCGCGCAGGCCGTCGCCCAGCAGGTTGAACGACAGGACGGTGACGAAGATCATCGCCCCCGGCCAGACGGCGATCCAGGGCGCGGTGGTGAGCGAGCGCTGCGCGGTGTTCAGCATCGAGCCCCAGGAGGGGGCGGGCGGCTGCTGGCCCAGGCCGAGGAAGGAGAGGCTCGCCTCCGACGTGATCGCCGAGGCCAGGACGAGCGTCGACTGCACCATCAGCGCCGGCAGCACGTTGGGCAGGATGTGGCGGAGCGCCACGCGCGGCGGCGGGTTGCCGACCGACGTCGCGGCGTCGACGTAGTCCAGCGAGCGCACCGCCAGCACCTGCCCGCGGGTCAGGCGGATCATCACCGGCGTCGCCGTCACGCCGATCGCGATCATCGCGTTGGTCAGGCTGGGCCCGAGGAAGGCCGCCAGGGCGATCGCGAGGATCAGGAACGGGCAGGCGAGCAGCGCGTCGGTCACGCGGCTGATCACCACGTCGACCCAGCGGCCGACGTAGCCGGCGAGGAGGCCGAGCGGCACCCCGATGGCGATCGCGATGGCGACGGAGATCACGCCCGCCAGCATCGACGCCCGCGCGCCGTGCACGATGCGGGAGAAGATGTCCCGGCCCAGTTCGTCGGTGCCGAACCAGTGGGCGGCGGACGGCGGCTTGCGGACGGTGGTCCAGCTCTGCAGCACCGGGTCGTAGGGCGCGATCCAGGGGGCGAGTGCGGCGACGATCGCCACGGTGAGGATCACGAACAGGCCGACCATGGCCCCGCGGCGGCGGCGCAGCCGGCGCCAGACGCGCGCACCGGGGGAGGCGGGGGCGGGGGCGTTCGCGGAGGCCATCGTCACCCCCTCAGCCGCGGGTTGGCGAGGATGTAGCCGATATCGGCCAAGAGGCTCATCAGCACGTAGATCGTCGCGGTGACCAGCACGACCCCCTGGACGACCGCGTAGTCGCGGTTGAAGACGGCGTCCACGATCAGCTTCCCGAAACCGGGGATGGAGAAGATCTGCTCGGTCAGGACGGCGCCCGACAGCAGCGACCCGAACTCCAGCGCGCCCAGGGTGATGATGGGGGTGAGGGCGTTGCGCATCGCGTGGCGCAGCACCACCCGCCCCTCGCCGAGGCCCTTGGCGCGGGCTGTGCGGACATAGTCGCTCTCGATCGCCTCCAGCATGGCGCTGCGCGTGTGGCGCATCAGCACGCCCGCGAAGTGGGAGCCCAGCACGAAGGCCGGCAGGATGCTGGTCGCGAGGCTCGTCCGCCAGTCCTCGGTGATCGGTACGAAGCCCGAGGCGGGCAGCCAGCCGAGGTGGATGGAGAACAGCAAGATCAGCATGATGCCGAGCCAGAAGTTCGGCACCGAGATGCCGGCCAGCGCCACCACGTTGGCGACGTAGTCGACGATCGTTCCCTTGCGCACCGCGCTGATCACCCCCGCCGTCACGCCGATGGCGAGCGAGATCAGCAGCGCCATGACCGCGAGCTGCAGCGTCGCCGGGAGCTTCTGGACGATCAGGTCGGCGACGGGGGTGTTGAGGCGCATCGACTGGCCGAGGTCGCCGCGCAGCACGTCGGCGATCCAGTAGCCGTACTGGACCGGCAGCGGCAGGTCGAGGTTCCACTGGCGCCGGATCTCGGCGATGACGCGCGGGTCCTGGTCGTCGCCGGCCAGCGCCAGCGCCGGGTCGCCCGGCAGGAGGCGTTGGAGGAGGAAGATGATCACCGACAGGATGAACAGCGTCGGCAGCAACTGAAGCATGCGGCGCGCGATCAGCCGGGTCATGGCGATGCCTCCCGCCCGGCGAAGGCGGCCATCAGCGTGGCGAGGTGCGGCGGTATGGGCGTGTCCGTCCCGCCGACGCCGCCCTCCGCCGGGAGCGTCCGCCAATGGTGGCAGGCGACCGCCCGGCCGTCGCCCGCGTCGTCGAGCGGCGGGCGCACGGTGGCGCAGACCTCGGTCGCGTGCGGGCAGCGCGGGTGGAAGTGGCAGCCCGCCGGCGGGGAAAGGGGGCTCGGCACCTCCCCCTCGATCGCGCGGGTCGGGCGCGCGGCCGAAGGGTCGGCGACGGGGATCGCCGCGATCAGCGCGCGGGTGTAGGGATGCAGCGGGGTCGCGAACAGCGGGTCGGTCGCCCCGGTCTCCACGATCCGGCCGAGATACATGACCGCGACCCGGTCGGCGAGGTGCTTCACCACGCCGAGGTCGTGCGAGATGAAGAGATAGCCGACGCCGACCGCCGCCTGGAGGTCCTTCAGCAAATTGAGGATCTGCGCGCGGATCGAGACGTCCAGCGCCGAGACCGGCTCGTCGCAGACCACCACCGCGGGTTCCGCCGCCAGCGCCCGGGCGATCGCCACCCGCTGGCGCTGGCCGCCCGACATCTCGTGCGGATAGCGCGCCGCGTGGTGGTCGGCGAGGCCGACCGAGCGCAGGAGATCCACCACCCGCGCCGGCCGCTCCGCGGCGGTGCCGAGGCGGTGCAGCATCATCGGCTCGGCCAGGATCTGGCCCACCGTCATCCGCGGGTTCAGCGAGGCGAAGGGGTCCTGGAACACCATCTGCACCCGGCGGCGCACCCGGCGGAACGCGCCCGCGTCCATGGTCGTCACGTCGGTCCCGCCGATCAGGATGCGGCCCGCGTCGGGCTCGGTCAGCCGCACGATCGCGCGGCCGAGCGTCGACTTCCCGCACCCGCTCTCGCCCACCAGCGCCAGCGTCTCGCCCGCGTCGAGGGTCAGCGACACGCCGTCGACGGCGACCAGCAGGGCCTTCGGCCGGCCGAAGATCGTGCGCTCGGCGACGAAGCGCTTCACCAGCCCGTCGACGCGCAGCGCGGGTTCGCCGGTCATGCCGCGAGGCTCTCCAGCGGCGCCCGCCAGCAGCGCGAGGACTGGCCGGGCGTCACCTCGACCAGCGGCGGCGGCTCGGCGCAGCGGTCGACGCGGAAGGGGCAGCGGGGCGCGAAGCGGCAGCCCGACGGCACGTCGGAGGGGGCCGGCACGGTGCCCGGGATGACCGCCAGCCGTTCCGCCCGCCGGTCGATGCGCGGCAGGGCGCCCAGCAGCCCGACGGTATAGGGGTGCTGGGGTGCCCGGAAGATCGCGGCGACCGGCGCGGTCTCCACCACCTGGCCCGCGTACATGACCACGACCTCGTCGCAGGTCTCGGCCACCACGCCCAGGTCGTGGGTGATCATCACCACCGCCGCCCCCGTCTCCTCCCGCAGCCGGCGCAGCAGGTGGAGGATCTGGGCCTGGATGGTGACGTCGAGTGCGGTCGTCGGCTCGTCGGCGATGAGGAGCTGCGGGTCGCAGGCGAGCGCCATGGCGATCATCACCCGCTGGCGCATCCCGCCCGACAGCCGGTGGGGATAGTCGTCGATCCGGCGCTCGGGCGCGGGGATGCGCACGCGGCGCAGCATCTCCAGCGCCCGCGCGCGCGCCGCCGCCGCCGTGCCGCCCCGGTGCCGCCGGATCGCCTCGACGATCTGGTCGCCGACCCTGAACGACGGGTTCAGCGATGTCATCGGCTCCTGGAAGATCATGGCGATCCGGTCGCCGCGCAGGTCGCGCAGCACCGCCTCGGGCTGGGTCAGCAGGTCCAGCCCGTCGAAGGCGATGCGCCCCGTCGCGGTCGCGCCCTGGCGGGGCAGGAGGCCCATGATCGCCAGCGCCGTCACGCTCTTGCCCGACCCGCTCTCCCCCACGATGCCCACGGTTGCGCCGCGGGCGACGCGGAAGCGGCCGTCGTCGACCGCCACCGTCTCCCGCCCCTCCGCGTCGCGGAAGACGACGCGGAGGTCCTCGACCGAGAGGAGCGTGTCGCCCGCTGGGCTCAACGCCCCGCCACCTTGGTGACGCCCTCCAGGCGGACGATGCCGTCGGGGAAGCCCTTGAAGCCCTGCACCACCGCCTTGTGCCCGAAGGCGCTGCGCTGGTTGAACAGGAAGATGATGGGGGCGTCCCGCTGGATGGTCTGGACGGCCTTCTGGTAGATCGGCTTGCGCGCGTTGCGGTCGGCCACCGCCCGGCCCTGGGCCAGGAGCCCGTCGAGTTCCTGGCTGCAGTACTTGCCGACGTTGTTGGCCACGCCGCACGCGATGAACAGCGAGATGTTCAGGTCCGGGTCCACGCGGCCGGCGCTGGGCACCATGTAGGCCTGGAAGTTGCCCTGGAGGGCGGCGTTCCGCATGGCGATGAACTCCATCGTGCGGATTTCCATCCGGAAGCCCGCCTCGGCGACCATCTGCTGGACCACCTGGGCCACCTCCATGTGCTCGGAGTTGGTGGAGATCAGGAGTTCGAGCGTCGGGTTCGGGACGCCGACCTGGCGCAGCAGCGCCCGGGCCCTGGCGACGTCGCGCGGCTGCGGCGCGGGGCTCGTCTCGTCGAACCAGAAGTTGCCCGGCGGGAACGGCTGGTGGCCGGGCACGTAGCGGCCGGAGAAGACCACCTGGTTGAGCGCCGTGCGGTCGATGGCGAGCGAGAACGCCTGCCGCACCTCGGGATGCTTGGCGAAGGCCTCGCTGGCCCGCGGGGCGGTCAGGTTGAACTGGATCATGGTGAAGGCCGGCTGTTGGCCGACCGTGATCCGCAGGTTCGGGTCCGCCTCCACCGAGGCGAGCGACGTCGGCGCCACCTGCTCGATCAGGTCGAGCCGGCCCGAGCGCAGGTTCAGAAGCCGCACGTTGCTGTCCGGGAACGGCTCGAACGTCACCCGGTCGAAGGAATAGGCCGACGCGCGCCAGTGCTTGGGAAACCGCTCGAGCGTCACGCTCTGCTGCGGCTTGAAGTCGGCCACCCGGTAGGGGCCGGCGCAGATCGGCCGGTTCGCGAAGGCCTGGACGCCGGCCTTCTCGAACGCCGCCAGGCTGACCATCATGCCCGCACGGTCGGTGAAGAGGGCGAGGAGGGCGACCGAGGGCTCCTTCAGGCTGATCTTGATGGTGTCCTTGCCGATCGCCTCCACCTTCTCGATCGCCTCGATCTCCGGCCGGCGGCGGGAGCCCTGCATGGTCAGGTAGCGCTCGAGGTTGCCCTTGGCGCTCTCGGCGTCGAAGGGCGTGTCGTCGTGATACACCACGCCCTCGCGCAGCTTCATCGTCACGCTCTTGCCGTCGGCCGCCCAGTCCCAGGACGTCGCCAGCATCGGCACGATGTTCCCGTCCACGTCGATGTCCACCAGCTTGTCGCAGGCGGACTGGAGGACGATGCGCCCGACGAAGCTCGCGTTCGTCGCCGGGTCGAGCGAGCCGGGATCGTCGCCGAGCCCGATGCGGATCTCCGACTGTGTCTGCGCGGCGGCGGGCAGCGCCATGCACGCGGTGGCGAGCAGGAGGGCGAGGAGGCGGGATCGCATGGCGTGTCTCCGTGTCGGGTTGCGGGTGGGCGGGATCAGGCCGGCGCGTCGATGGCCGGCAGGTATCGTCTGGCGATGCACATGCGCACCGTCATGAGCGGGTCGACCACCTGGCTGATGCGCAGGTCGCCGACGAGGCTGGCCAGCATGTAGCCGTCGGTCCACGACAGGCCGGCGGCGCGCACCAGCGCGTCGATCAGGTCCTCGGTCGCGAGGCGGCAGGCCGCCTCCAGCGTGTCGGCGCTGGCCACGAACTGCCAGTCGTCCGCGGTCTCGATCACCGGGCGGGGCAGGCGGCCCCCCTTCACCAGCGAGATGCGCGCGGCGACGTCGATCGGCACGCCGACGCCGGTGCCGCAGACCTCCCCGTCGCCCATCACCGCCTTCGGGTCGCCCAGCGCCAGCATCCCGCCGGGCCGGTTCACCGGGAAATGGACGCGGGCGCCCTTGCGGATGGCGGTCGTGTCCATGTTCCCGCCGTGGTCGTGCGGGATCACGGTGGAGAAGCGCCCGGCGGCGGGCGCGGTGCCGATCGTGCCGATGCAGGGGTCCAGCGGGATGGAGAGGCCGCCGAACCGCACCCGTCCGTCGGCGATGGGGACGATCCGGGTCGCGGCCTCGTCCACGTGCGACTGGAGCAGGCCGAACTTCGGGATGACCAGCACGTAGCCCCAGGCCTGCGGCACCGTGATGTCCTCGATCGCGAAGACCAGCCGGTCGCCCGGCTCCGCCCCCTCGACCGCGATCGGGCCGACGCAGCCGTTCACCCGGTCGTAGTCGACGGCGTGGTAGCGGTCCCCGGGATCGCGGATCACGCCGCCGACGCCGTCCGGGCAACGGACGAGGATCGGTTCCCCCGGCCGCACCGTCCATTGCGCGGCGAGGTCGGGGTGGAAGGCGTAGAGGATCTCGCCCCCCTCGATCGTCCGCCGCCCGTCCGCCCCCGCCATGGTCCCGCTCACCAGCCGGCGACGCCGCCGGGGCGGCGCTGGTCGGCGCCGCCTTCCAGCAGGCCGGTCGCGCGGTCGTGGACGATCGCGCTGACGCAGCCGGCGTGCCAGTCGTAGGGCCGCCACCATTGGATCTGGTGGCCGCGCCGCGCGAGGTCGCCGGCGACGTCCTCGGGGAAGCGCATCTCGATCTCCAGCCGGCCGGGGAAATACTCGTGCGGATCGGAGGAGCGCGGGAAGCTGGTGGTGGCGAAGCGCGGCTGCTCGATCGCCTGCTGCGGCGTCATCCCCCACACGAAGGTGTTGAGGAACACCTGCAGCATCGCCTGCGGCTGCACGTCGTTGCCGGGCGTGCCGAAGGGCATGGCGCGCGCGCCATGCACGGCGATGGCGGGGCTGGGCGTGAGGCGCGGGCGCTTGCCGGGCGCGAGGCAGGAGGGGTTGTCCGGGTCGGTCCAGGACTGGGCCCCGCGGTTGGACGGCACGAGCCCCGTGCCCGTCACCATCGGCCCGCCCGACGTGCCGTCGCTGGGCGTGGCGGAAAACAGGTTCCCGTGCCGGTCGACGACGCACAGGTACGAGGTGTCGGGCTCCATCTCCGTCCATTCGACCGTGCCCTCGGGCACCGTCACCCGACGGCCCGTCAGGCCCAGCGCGGCCGCGTCGCCGGGATCGGGCATGCCCGGCGTGGCGCGCTCGGGGTCGACCAGGGCGCGCCGGGCCGCGACGTAGTCGTCGGCGAGCAGGCGGTCCATCGGCACCTGAACGAACTTCGGATCGCCGTAGTAGGCGTGCCGGTCGGCGAAGGCGAGCTTGAGCGTCTCGGCGAGGCGGTGGACGTAGGCCGGCGAATTGTGGCCCAGCGCCTTGAGGTCCACGCCGTCCAGCATCCGCACCGACTGGGCCAGCACGGGGCCCTGGCACCAGGGCCCGCAGGTGTAGAGGTCGACGTCGCCGAACCGCACCTTCATGGCCGGTTCCACGTCGACCCGGAAGGACGCGAGGTCGCCGCGCCGGAGCCAGCCGCCGTTATCCTTGTGGAAGGCGTCGATCTTCGCCGCGATCTCGCCGTCGTAGAAGGCGCGCCGCGCGGCGGCGAGGCCGGCGAGGCGGCCGCCCGCCTTCGCCGCGGCCCGTTCCTCGGCGGCGAGGAACTCCAGCGTATCGGCCAGGTCCGCCTGCACCAGAAGCTCGCCGGGCTCCGGCGGCCGGCCCCTGGGCAGGAACGTCCGCTCGTTCTGGGGATAGCGGCGGAAGGCGGCCTCGGCGTCGGCGATCATCTCCTGCGCGAAGGAGGAGACGGGGAAACCCTCGCGGGCGAAGCGGATGGCCGCCTGCGCCACCTCGCCGAAGCTCATGGTGCCCCAGCGTTCCAGCGCGGTGATCCAGGCGTCGGGTGCGGCGGGCACGACCGCGCGCAGGATGCCCGGCGGGATGCGCCCGCCGTGCTCCCGCCGGAAGTGCTCGGCCGAGGCCATCGCGGGCCACGTGCCGAGGCCGGAGACGGTCCACGTCTCCCCCGTCTCGGCGATCCGCACCATGATGGGCGCCACGCCCGCGAAATGGACGAACTCGCACTGGATGACGCCCAGCGCGATGCCGCCGGCCACGCCCGCGTCGATCGCGTTGCCGCCCGCCTCCAGAATCTGGAACCCGGTCTGGGCGGCGAGGTAGTTGGCCGAGGCGACCATGTGGCGGGTGCCGATCACCCGCGGATGGTGCGTCGGCATCGGCCACGTGGCCGAGCGGAGCGTGTAGGCGCTCATCGCGCGCTCCGGACGAAGAGGGCGAGCGTGGATTCGTCCGACCGCGGGACGTAGGCGATCCCGGCGCGCGTCGCCCAGGAGTTCAGCTGGTGGTAGAGCGGAATCAGCGCGACCTCGTCGAGCGCGACGCGGGTCGCCTCCCGCAGCGCGGCCTCGCGCTTCGCGTCGTCGATCTCGGCCACCGCGGCGTCGAGGGCGGCGTCCAGCCTGGGATTGGTGTAGGCGCCGCGGTTGACCGCCCCCCGGCCGCGGGCCGGGTTCGCGGTCGCCAGCGAGGCCTGCAGGTAGGAGCTGGGCTCCGCCGTCTCGATCGTGAAGCCGTGCATGAAGAGGCTGAGTTCGCCCCGCCCGGCGGCGGCGATCATGACCGTGTGGGGCAGGGCCTCGACCTGGGTGCGGATGCCGATGCGGGCGAACGCCTGCCCCAGCGCCTGACAGATCTGCTCGTCGTTGATGAAGCGGTTGTTCTGGCAGTTGATGGTCAGCTGGAACCCTTCGGGATAGCCGGCCTCGGCCAGCAGGCGGCGGGCCGCCTGCGGGTCGAAGGCGGGCACGGCCACGTCGGGCAGGTGGGCGAACGCACCCGGCAGCAGGAACTGGCCCGTCGGCGTGCCGAGGCCGTCGAGCACGCGCTCGGCCAGCAGCTGGCGGTTGATCGCCATCGACAGCGCGCGCCGCACCCGCACGTCGGCGATGGGGTTGACCGTCATCGGCTTCCCGGCGTTGTCCAGCACCTTGGGCGAGGGCCGCGGGCGGTGGTCCGGGAACATGGTGAGGATGGTGGTGGACGGCTTGGTGTAGAGCGCCAGCTTGGGGTCGCCGCGCAGCCGCGCGATGTCCTGGCTGGGCACCGCGTCGATGATGTCGACGTCGCCGGCCAGAAGTGCTGCGAGGCGGGTGCCCGGCGTCGGGATGCTGCGCACCGAAACCTTGTCCCACTCGGGCTTCGGCCCCCAGTAGTCCGGGAACAGCGCGAGGTCGGCGCTCGTGCCGCGGACCCAGGAGACGAAGCGGTAGGGGCCGGTGCCGATCACGCCGCGGCCCTGGTTCATGTCGTCGGCGGTGAACTTCTCCCCGTTCGCCTTCGACATGACGAAGATGGTGGAGAGATAGGCCGGCATCAGCGGGAACGGCTGCTCCGTCCGGAACCGGACGGTCAGCGGGTCGACCACCTCGGTCGCCTTGATCTGGCGGAGATAGAGGGCGTAGGTCGCCGCCCCGCTCTGGAGCGTCGCGGCGCGGTTGATGGTCCAGGCCACGTCCTCGGCGGTGAGCGTGCTGCCGTCGTGGAACCTCACGCCGGGGCGGAGCCTGAACTCCCACGTCAGCGGATCGACCGCGCTCCAGGAGAGCGCCAGCGCCGGCTCCAGCTTCATGTCCGCGTCGCGCCGGATCAGCGTCTCGAAGACGTGGGCGTGCAGCGACTTGTTCGGGCCGAAATTGTGCCAGTGCGGGTCCATCGCCGTCGGCGCGCCCTCGACCCCAACGCGGAGGTCGGCCGCCGTCGCGAGCGAGGGCACCAGGAGGGACGCGGCAAGGGCGACGGCGCGGGTGACGGTCGCCGTCCGGTCCAGAATGCTCTTCATCGGTCGCTCCTCTCGGTCTGCGGTGGGAACGGTCGCCCGGTCGGTCGCCGGGCGTCAGAGATCGGGAAAGGGATAGGGATCGCGCGACAGATACCGCCCGCGGCCGGGCGCCACCGCGACACGCCCGTCGCGGGCGATCACCGTCCCGCGCGAGAGCACGAGGACGGGCCAGCCCGTCACGGTCCGGCCCTCGTAGGGGGTGTAGCCGGCCCCGCTCAGCAGGTCGGCCGCGCGCAGCGTGACCCGGCGGGCGGGGTCCCAGACCGCGAGGTCGGCGTCCGCCCCCACGGCGATGGCGCCCTTCCTCGGGTAGAGGCCGTAGAGCCTCGCCGGGTTCGTCGCGGTCAGCCGCGCGAAGGCGGCGAGGTCCATCCGCCCCGTCGCGACGCCGGCGTCCCAGAGGACCGGCAGGCGGGTCGCGAGGCCGGGCATGCCGTTCGACACGCGGTTGAACGCGGTGTCCGGCCCGTCCTTCAGCTTGCCCAGCGGGTCCTCCATCCGGTAGGGCGAGTGGTCGGAGGAGACCATCTGGAGGGTTCCGTCGGCGAGGCGCGCCCACAGCGCGTCGCGATCCGCCGCCGGGCGCAGCGGCGGCGAGCAGATGAATTTCGCGGCCTCGGCCATCGGCTGGCGCAGCGCGTCGTCGGTCAGCGTGAGGTAGTGGGTGCAGGTCTCGGCGTAGACCCGCACGCCGCGCGCCCGCGCCGCCGCCACCGCGTCGGCCGGCAGGGCGCCGGTCACGTGGAAGATTTGGATCGGCTGGCCCGCGACCTCGGACAGCATGATCGCCCGGCCGACGGCCTCCGCCTCGACGATCGACGGGCGGGACAGCGCGTGCGCGATCGCCTCGGTCCGCCCCTCGGCCAGCAGCCGCGCGACGCCGTGGCGGATCGCCTGGTCGTTCTCGGCGTGGACCGCCACGAGGGCGCCGAGGCGCCGGGCCGCGTCCATCACGGCCAGAAGGTCGGCGTCGGCGAGGCGCAGCCCGTCGTAGGTCGTGAAGACCTTGAACGACCGCACGCCCATGCCGACGACGGCGGGAAGCTCCTCCGCCAGCACCGCGGGCGAGGGGTCGGAGACGACGACGTGGAAGGCGTGGTCGACCAGCGCCCGCGTCGCCGCCTCGCGATAGGCGTCCACCGTGTCGCGCAGGTCCTCGCCCGGCTCCTGCTTGGCGAAGCAGATCACCGTGGTGGTCCCGCCGACCGCGGCCGAGGAGGTGCCGGAGACGAAGTCGTCGGCGTTGCGGCCGTTCGAGGTCGGCTTCTGCGCGATGTGGCAGTGGTTGTCGACGCCGCCCGGCAGGATGCAGAGGCCCGCGCAGTCGATCCGCTCCCGCCCCTCGAGGCCGGCGCCGATGGCGGCGATCCTGCCGTCGCGCACGGCGACGTCGACCCGCTCGACGCCCCCCTCCAGCACGACCGTTCCGCCGTGGAGCACGAGATCGTTCATGGTGCGGCCCTCCCGGCCGTCGCGAGGAGCCGGTCGACCGCCGCCTCCCCGAGGGCGTCCGCCGTCCGGCCGACGACGGCGAAGCTGACCCCCGTCGCGAGCGACAGCGCGTCGAGGAGCGCCCGGGAGACGGGCATCCGGAGTCCCGCCCGCTCGCCCAGCCAGACATAGGGGACGATGGCGCAGGGCACGTCCTCGAAGACGTGCCGGCGCAGCAGCTTGCGCCCGAAGCGGGGAACGTCGCCCGCGTGGCGGGATCCCGGCGGATAGGCGCGGGCGGCGAAGTCCGGCCGGGACAGGCCCCGCAGCCCCAGCGCCGCCATGAGCGCGAGGCGCTCGGCGTCGAGCGCGGCGGAGACGGCGCGCAGCCGGTCGCCGAACAGCTCGTCGAAGTGGAGCACGCCGGTCGTCGCCGGCCCGTCCGCCGCGTCCATCAGCGCGAAGCCGAAGGTGGCGGCGGGCACGTGGCCGATCGGGTTCGGGTTGTTCAGCCCCGTCTCCAGCAGGTGCCGGCCGGCAACAAACTCGGGCAGGAGGCCGCCCAGGCGGTCGAGGGCGGTCGCCGTGTCGTCCGGCGTCGGCCCCGTCACCTCCAGCCACCGCTTCATCGCCGAGACGAAGACGCGGCCCGGCGCCATCGCGCCGCAGAGGTGGATGGTGTTCATCGTCTCGACGACCGTCACCGCGTCCGGGTCCGCGCCGGCCTCGGCGAGCGCCCGGCGGAAGACGAGCGTGCCGCCGACGTAGCCGCAGTAGAGGACGACGACGGTGCCGGGCCGCAGCGCCGCGGCCACGTCCCGGGCGACGGCGGGGTGCGCGTCCGCGGTCGTCGCCACGAAGACGACGTCGGCCCGGGCCACCGCGGCGGCGGACGACCCCGGCAGCGTCACCCGCGACAGCACCGGCCCGCCCATGCCCTCGACCCGCACGCCGCCCGCCAGCCGGACCGAGGCGACGAGGGCCAGGTCGACGTCGTGGGCGAGGATGCGGGGGACGCCCCGCCCCGCGAGGTCGGCGGCGAGCGCCGTGCCCGCCGCGCCGAGGCCGATCACCGCGATCGTGGGAGGGGTCGCCATCGCCGCCTAGCCCCGCACGACCGCCTTAACGGCGGCCTCCGTCTGCGGCATGGCGGCGATCTCCGCCACCGTGACCGGCTTCACCGGGGGCCGGATCCGGTAGTGCCCGACGGCGTCGGGCGGAACGCCGCGCGCGTCGGCGACGAGTTCCGTGACCGTCAGGCCGCAGAGCCGGCCCTGGCACGGCCCCATGCCGCAGCGCAGGAAGGCCTTCATCTGGTTCGGGCCCTGCACCCCCTGTCCGACCGCCTCCACGATCGCGGCCGCCGTCACCTCCTCGCAGCGGCAGACGACCGTGTCGCCGGACGGGATCCGGGTCTCCGCCCCCGGCCGATAGAGAAGGTCGACGAAGCGCCGTCCGGCCATGTGCCGCGCGAGGTCGGTCCGCGCCGCGACCTCCTCTTCCGAGGGGCCGACCGACGCGGTCGGCCGCAGCGCCCGCAGGGCGGCGAAGGCGGCGATGCGCCCGCGCGCCACCGCCGCCCAGACCCCGCCGATGCCCGCCCCGTCGCCCGCGACGGCCACGCCCGGCACGTCCGTGCGGCCGTCGGCGTCGAGCACGGGAACCCAGCAGAGCTGCTCGTCGTCCCAGCGGTGCGACACGCCGGCGGCCATGGCGAGGTTCGTGTTCGGCACCACGCCCTGATGCAGCAGGACGAGCCCCGCCGGCATCGTCCGCGCCCGCCCGCCCGCCCGGAAGGCGACCCGCTCGGCCCGCCCGTCGCCTTCGATCCGCAGGTCCGTGACGCCCGCGACGACCGGCACCCGCCGCCGCACGGCCAGGAGGAGCGCCAGCCCCTTGGTCAGGTAGGGGGAGCGCAGGAAGGGCCAGAGATGGCGGGCGGCGCGCGCCCGGTTCCCCTTCGGCGTGGTGTCGAGGATGGCGTCGACCCGGCCGCCCGCCGCCAGGATCTGCGAGGCCAGCAGCCAGAGCAGCGGCCCGGTCCCCGCCATCACCGTCGGCCCGTCGGGGACGAGGCCGGACGTCTTGAGCAGGATCTGCGCCGCGCCCGCCGTCATCACGCCGGGCAGCGTCCAGCCGGGCACGGGAAAGGGACGCTCCAGCGCGCCCGTCGCGAGGATCACGTGGCGGGCCCCGACCGGCCGGGCGGCGCCGCCGACCGTCACCCCGATCTCGAGGTCGCGCGACAGGCTCCAGACCGTCGCCCCACGCACGTGGCGGGCGCCGCTGGCGGCGAGATCGTCCGCCGGCCGCGCGCCGTCCCAGTAGTCGGACCCGAGGATCGTGCCGCGGCGGACGGGGGTGGCGGTGATGCCACGCCAGATCTGGCCGCCGGGGCCCGGCTGCTCGTCGAGCAGGACCGTGTCGAGGCCGAGGCGCGCGCAGGTCGCAGCCGCCGCCATGCCCGCCGGCCCGGCGCCGACGACCACGACCTCGTGCGACGGGGCGGGGGCCAGGGCGGTCATCGTCCGGGCTCCCGCCGGCCGCGCTGGGTCTCGATCCGCATCCCGTCGGCCACCGGGACCATGCAGGCCTGCCGGCTGGCGGTGCCGTCGACGGTCACCAGGCAGTCGAAGCAGACGCCCATCATGCACCAGGGCGCGCGCGGCGCCCCGCTCACCGGCGTCTCCCGGTTCGCCAGCACGCCGGCCGCCAGAAGCGCGGCGGCGACCGTGTCGCCCCGGCGCGCGACCAGCGGCCGCCCGTCGAAGGTGACGGCGACGGCGTCGCCCGCCTCCGCCTCAGGCAGCCGCCGGAACATCGAACCTCCCGGCGCCGAAGACCTCGAACACGTCGGCCGGCAGGTGCCCGTCGACGACGTGGCGCGGCAGGACCAGCGCGTGGTTGGCCGCCAGCGTCACCCCGCTGTGGCAGGTGGCGACGAAGGCGCCGGGGCAGGCGGCCGACTGCTCGTAGATCGGGAAGCCGTCCCGGGTCATCACCCGCAGCGCGGCCCAGGTCCGCACCACGTTCAGACGCCCGATCAGCGGGAACATGCGCATCGCGCGTTCCGCCATCACCGACAGGATGGGCGTGCCGACCGTGGGGTCGAAACCCGCCTCCTCCTGGCTGTCGCCCATCATCACGGTGCCCTCGTCGGTCTGGCGGACCGTGACGATCGGGTGGCGCAGGAAGGGGGCGGTGCGTTCGGTGACGAGGATCTGCCCGCGCTGCGGGCGGACCGGGACCGTCAGGCCCACCATCGGCCCCAGCGTGGCGTTGCCGATGCCGGCCGCCAGCACGACCTTCGCCGCCTCGACGGTTCCCGCCGGGGTCGCGATCGCGAAGCCGCCGCCCGGGCGCGGCTCGATCCGGTCGACCGTCCGGTTCGGGAGATACGCGGCCCCCAGCCGCTGCATGCCGAGATGCAGTGCCCGGAAGAGGCGCAGCGAGTTCACGTGGCCGTCGAGCGCGCAATAGGTGGCGCCGATCACGTCCGGGCCGATGTGCGGCAGCATCGCCGCGACCTGCGCCCGGTCCATCACCTCGTAGTCGTAGCGCACCATGTCCGGCTGGTTGTGCAGCCGCTTCAGCTGTGCGACCCGGTTCTCGAGTTCCGCCTCGCCCAGCGCCAGGTTGAAGCCGCCCGGCCGGTCGAAGGCGACGTCGATCCCCGTCTCCTCCCGCAGCGCCGACGCCAGTGCGTCCCAGCCTTCGGACGACCGCCGGGTCCAGGCGGCGTACTCGGGCATGCCCAGCCCCTTGGACTGGACCCAGACGAGGGCGAAGTTGCCGCGCGACGCGCGGAAGGCGACGTCGCCCTCGTCGATCACCGCGACCCGCTGGCCCAGCCGGGCGAGGCCCCAGGCGATCGAGGCACCGACGAGGCCGCCGCCGACGACCGCGACGTCGTATCCGCCCGCCCTGCCGCCGCCCTCCCTGCCGCCGACCGCCATCGCGCGTCCCCCGACGTCGCTCAGGCGGCCGCGGTGACGACGATCTCGATCAGCACGCCCTTGCCGAGGTCCGCGACCCCGATCGTCGCCCGGGTAGGCCGCTGGTCGGGGGCAAGCCACGCGGTCCAGGCCGCGTTCATCTTGTCCTTCATGGACATGTCGGTGATGTAGATCGTGGCCGCCAGCAGACGCGAGCGGTCGGAGCCGGCCGAGGCCAGGACGGCGTCGATCTTGCGGCAGACCTGCGCGGTCTGGCCTTCCATGTCGAGGGTGAAGTCCTCGGCGACGATCCCGCCGAGATACAGGGTTCCGCCATGCGCGACCGCGCGGTGCATGATGGGCGTCTGCCCGTGCCGGACGATCGTCATTCCCGCTGTCCCCCGTCTGCGCCGCCCGGTCGACGACAAGTCCCCAGAAGGAAGGGGACCATCGGCCCCGCGGCGTGTCCAATCGAATTGCTTCGGCGGTCCATGCGTGAATGCTATGATCAGGGTGGGGAGGGATACGCATGCGGCATCGACAGGTGGAGGCGTTCCGGGCGGTCATGATCGCGGGCACCATCACCGCGGCGGGCCGGATGCTGCGCATCTCCCAGCCGTCGGTGAGCCGCCTGATCGCCGACTTCGAGCGCCAGATCGGCCTCGACCTGTTCCGCCGGGACCGCGGGCGCCTGCGGCCCACCGCGGCGGCGGACCGGCTGTTCGAGGCGGTGGAGCAGTCGTTCGCCGGCCTCGACCGGGTGATCGAGGCGGCGAAGGAGCTGCGCGACCATCGCGACGTGGAGCTGGGCGTCGCCGGGATGCCGGCGCTCAGCCTGGAGATCCTGCCCGACGCCGTCGCCCGCTTCGTCGTCCGCCATCCCGGGGCGCGGGTGACGATGCAGGTGCGCAGTTCCCAGCGGATCGTCGGCTGGATCGCCTCGCAGCGCTTCGACCTCGGCATCGCCGGGCCACCCTACGACGTGCGCGGCGTGACCGAGGCGCTGCGCTGCACGGTGCCGTGCCTTTGCGCCATCCCGCGCGGCCACCGCCTCGCGGCGCTCGACGTCGTGCGGGCCCGAGACCTCGACGGGGAGACGCTGGTCCTGTTCACCGCCGACCAGCAGCTCCGCCACGTGATCGACCGCATCCTCGACCGGGAGGAGGTCAGCCGCACGAGCCGGCTGGAGACGTCGCTCTCCGTCGTCGCCTGCCGGATGGCGGAACAGGGCCTCGGCGTCGCCTTCGTCGATCCGTTCACGGCGCGGTTCTACGCCAACCGCGACCTGCTGTTCCGCCCCTTCCGGCCCGAGGTGACCTTCTCCTTCGGGATCATCGTGCCCTCGACGCGGGAGGTGGCGCCCGACCGCGACGCGCTGATCGCGCTGCTCCGCTCCTCGCTGGAGACGGTGTCGCTCCCCGGCGGCGTGCAGGTGCGGGTGACCGCGCCCGACCGGGAGCCGGCGACGGCGGGGTGAGGGCGCCGCCTCAGCCCTTCACGCCGGAGGAGACGAAGGTCTCGACGATGTGCCGCTGGAAGGCGAAGAAGAGACCGAGGATGGGCAGGCTCGCCAGCGTCACGCCGGCCATCAGCACCCCGTAGTTCCCGAAGTCCTCCTCCACGAACTCGCGCAGGCCGATCTGGACGGTGCGGGAACTCGGCTCGGTGCTCATCAGCATCGGCCAGAAATATTCGTTCCAGCCGTCGATCGACAGCACGATGCACACCGCCGCCAGCGCCGGCCCGAGGTTCGGGACCACGATGTCCCACAGCGCCCGCCAGCTTCCCGCCCCGTCGATCCGCGCGCTCTCGTAAAGCTCCTTCGGGATCGCCATCAGGTGCTGGCGCAGCAGGAAGGTGGCGTAGGGCATCGCGAGATGGGGGATGATGAGGGCCGCCCAGGTGTCGAACCAGTCGAGGTCCGCCATCAGCATGTAGAGCGGGATCATGGTGAGCTGCGGCGGCACCATCATCCCGGCCAGCACGAGCACGAACAGCGGTTCGCGGAAGGGGAAATCCCACCGCGCGAAGGCGTAGGCGGCGAGCAGCGCGATCACCACCTGCGCCACCACCCGGATGGTCACCGTGGCGACGCTGTTCCAGAGGTAGAGGCCGAACCGCTTCTCCCCCAGCAGCGCCGCGAAATTGTCCAGCGTCGGCGCCGAGGGCCAGGGCTGGAGCTGGTAGACCTCATTAGGCGGCTTGAACGCGGTGCCGAACACGACCAGCATCGGCACCAGCACGCTGAGGCACAGGAGCGCCACCACCGCATGGCCGACGACCCGCCACGCGGGCGCGAGGGTCAGCGGGGCCGTCACCGGTCGTACTCCACCCGCCGGTCGAGCAGGCGGAACTTGGCCCAGATGAGGACGAGCAGCCCGGCGAAGAGCATCACCGTGCCGGCGGCACCCTGGCCCACGTCGAAGCTGCGCATGGCCAGCTGGTAGACGAGGTAGAAGAGGTTGGTCGTCCCGTTCTGCGGCCCGCCCTCGGTCAGGATGTCGATGGGGGTGAAGGTCTGCTGCAGCGTGAAGATGATCGTGGAGATCAGGACGAAGAGGGTGGTGGGCGCGAGCAGCGGCCAGATCAGGTCGCGCAGCACCTGCCAGTCCGACGCGCCGTCGATGCGCATCGCCTCGATGTTGTCGCGCGGGATCGACGCGAGGCCAGCGAGATAGATCAGCACGTGGAAGCCCATCACCTTCCACGCCGAAAGCCCGATCACGACCCAGATGGCGGCGTGGGCGTCGGTGAGCGGATTGCCCATGGCGATACCCACCATGCGCAGGAGCGTCGGCACGTGCCCGCCCATCGGGTTGAGGAGCCAGAGGACGACGACCGACACGACGACGAAGCTGATCAGCGTCGGCAGGAAGAGGACCGTGCGGTAGACGTGGCCGCGCGGCCCCAGCGACCAGAGGAACACGGCGATCGGGATCGGCAGGATCACCTTCAGCGGGATCGAGGCGACCAGATAGAGCGCCGTGTTCCACGCCGCCGCCTCGAACAGGGGGCTGGCGACGACGGCGGCGAAATTGTCGGCGCCGACGAAGACGGAGGGGCGGCCCGGCACGAGGCTCCACTTCACCACGCTGAGCCAGACCGTGTGGATCAGCGGCCAGTAGGTGAACAGCGCAAGCAGGACCACCATCGGCGCCAGATAGAGCGCCGGGGCGGTCCAGGGGGGGAAACGACGCGCACGCCGTCCCTCCTCCGTCGACGGGCTCAGGACGAGGGCTTCGGGTCGAGAGGCCCCCATGCCGGGCGCCTCGCCCTGAGCCTGTCGAAGGGCGAGGACGGGGCTGGGCGACGCCATGCGCCCGCTCACCGGACGGGGTTCGCCTTGGCGAGGATGTCGTTCACCCGCGCCACCGTCCGCGGCACCAGCTCGGACGCGGTCGCGCGGCCGGCCCAGAGCGCGTCGACCATGTTGGAGATCTCGGTCTGCGCCTCGATCGCGCCGAAGGCCGGCCAGCGGTCGGTGTCCACCGTTTCCGCCATCTGCCGGATCGACGGCTGGACATAGGGGAATTCCTGCGCGTAGGCCGCCATCTCCGGGTCGGCGAGCGGATCGACCGAAAGCGGCATGTAGCCCGTGTCGCGCGACCAGCGGTTCGCCACCTCCCGGCGGGAGAAGAACTCGAGCAGGCGGATCGCCGCCTGCCGGCGCGGCCCCTCCGGCGCGAAGACCATGACCGCGGCGCCGCTGTTGGGCACCCGGCGCGGCCGGTCGCCGAACAGCGGATAGTTCGTCACGCCGAGGTCGAACTTGCCCTGGGCCGCGGCGACGAAGGACCGCAGCGCTGCCGACGAGGTCATGTACATGCCGAGCTGGCCGGCGGAGAAGGCGGCCGTCCACTGCTGGTCGTTGGCGATCGGCATGACCTTGTGCCGCACGGCGAGGTCCTGCCAGAGCTGCATCGCGGCGATGCCCTCCGGGCTGTCGAACATCGCCTTCATGCCGTCGCGGGCGAGATAGGTGCCGCCGGCGTTCGTCACCATCAGCATGGTGCCGTAGTCCTTGTTGGCGGCGTGCAGCTGGGCCACGCCGCCGCGGCCGGTCTTCGCCACGATCGCCTTCGCCGCCTCGATCACCTCGTCCCAGGTGCGCGGCTCGCGCGCGGGGTCGAGGCCCGCCTGCCGGAAAAGGTCGCGGTTGATGTAGAGCTGCGGCGTGCCGTAGGCGTGCGGGATCGCGTAGATCTTCTCCCCCACCCGCCCGAGGTCGAGGAAGGTGGGGAGGTAGCGGGCGAGCCACGCGTTCGCCGCCGGGTCCTCGTTGATCTGGGCCGCCGGCAGGTTGTTCAGGTGGAAGATGATGTTCTTGCCGATCACCTGCGCCACGTCGACCGGCCGGCGCGCGGCGATGGCCGCCTGGATCTCGGCCGTGATCTGCTCGGACTGACGGAAGGTGTCGCGCACCTCGACGTCCGGGTTCGCGGCCTGGAACGCGTCGAGCAGCCGGCGAAGCGTCTGGCCCGCCGCCCCCGTCTGGTAGTGGAGGAAGCTGAGCGTCACCTTCGCTTGCGCCCCCGCCGGGCGGACGAGGAAGGGGGTGGCGAGGGTGCCGCCGGCCAGGGCCAGCGCGCGACGACGGGTCAGGGACATGGACGGGCTCCCGATGCGATGAGCCGTCAGTTGCGGCATGACGCATGACGCATCGGTGACCGTGACATGAAGTTTCGAAGACAATATTTTTGGCAAGTATTTCAATTCGATGACGGTTTTCTGACACAGACTGTCACTTGAATTTCTGCCGTTGTCGTCGATCATGGCGCCCGACAGAAGCCGAGGCCCGACCATGACCTTCCGTGTCCTGCAGATCTCCGATACGCACCTCAGCCGCGAGCGGCCGTTCTTCGACGTCAACTTCGACGCCGTGGTCCGCCACGTGGAGACCACGGCGCCGGACCTCGTGATCAACACGGGCGACCTCGCCCTCGACGCGCCCGGCCGGCCCGACGATCTGCGCCATGCGCGGGAACGGCACGCCCGCCTCGCGGCACCGCTGCGCACGATCCCGGGCAACCACGACATCGGCGACAACCCCTATCCGGGCCGTACGCCGAAGCAGCCGGTGACGGCGGCGACGCTGGCCGTCTGGCGCGACCTGTTCGGGCCGGACTGGTGGACGATGGACGTGCCGGGCTGGCGGTTCGTGGCGATCGACGCGCAGCTTCTGGGCACCGGCCTTCCCGACGAGGCCGAGCAGTGGGACTTCCTCGGCGATGCGCTCGCCGGGACGGACGGGCGCAAGGTCGCGCTGTGGACGCACAAGCCGCTGTTCGTCGGCACGCCCGACGCGACGCCCGAGCCCGACTTCCGCTATCTGCCGGTCGCTGAGCGTCGGCGGCTGTCGGCGATGTTCGAGGGGGTCGACCTGCGCCTCGTCGCCTGCGGCCATGCGCACCAGCATGTCCACGCCCGGCACGGCGCCGCCGCCCACGTCTGGGCGCCGGCCACGGCCTTCGTCCTGCCCGACCGCATCCAGAGCCGGGTGGGGGAGAAGCTTTGCGGCGTGGTGGAGTACGTCTTCGGCGCCGACGACGTGACCGTGCATCTGGTGGCGCCGGCGGGGATCCGCGACCTCGACATCACCGACCATCCGGGCGCCTACGGCCCGATCGCCCCCATCGACCCGGCCCCGGCCCCGGCCCCGGCGGGCTGAGGGGGGGCGTGGTGAAGGGGGGGGGGCGGGGTGAGGGTCTTCCGAACCCCTCCGGTCAGGCCGCGCGCAGCCGCTCCGCCCAGTCGCTGATCTCGCCGGCCGAGGGCAGCGCCTCCGCCCCGCCGGCCGAGCGCACGGCCAGCGATCCGCACACGGCCGCCTGCACCAGGGCCGCCCGCGCATCCGCCCCGCCGAGGCGGGCGGCGATCAGGCCGGCGGCGAAGGCGTCGCCGGCCCCGGTCGCGTCCACCACCGGCACCGCCAGCGCGGGGACCCGGTGGCGTGATCCGTCGAGTGCCGCGACCGCCCCCTCGCCCCCGCACTTCACGACGACGCCCGGCACCCGCGCCGCCCAATGGTCGAGCGCCCGGTCGACCGCCGTCTCCGGCAGGTCGGCCAGCGCGCAGGCCTCGGCCGCGTTCGGCAGGAACAGGTCGACCGTGCCGATCAGCGCGCGGGCCGACGGGTCGCGCACCAGCGCGTCGTCCCAGCCGGCATCCAGCGACACCGTCATCCCCGCCGCCCGCGCCGCCGCCGGCAGGTCGGGCCAGCGGACCAGCGTGCCCAGTTCGGCCACATGGACGTGCCGCGCCCCGCTGGCCGCCAGCGCCGCGCCGCGGCCCGCCGTCGCCACGTCGGGCTCCAGATAGGTGAGGAACGCGCGGTCGCCCGCCACCGGCATCGCCGCCGTCAGCCGCACGAACGGCCGGTCGTGGCGGACGATGTGGCGGGCCGAAAGCCCGTGGGCCTGCAGCCGGTCGGCGATCACCCCGCTGAACGGGTCGGTGCCGAGGTCGGAGACGATCCCCGGCTCCACGCCGAGGCGCTTCAGCCAGGCCGCCGTGATGAAGGCGCCGCCCCCCGCCGTCACCGCGAGGCCGCGGGCGAAGGTCTCGCGCCCCAGGGCCGGCATCGCGTCGAGGCCGGTGAAGATCAGGTCGCAGTAGAGCCGGCCGACGACGAGCACCGCCGGGGCCGCGGCGGCCTCAGGCGAGGGCATGCTTGCGCTCGGCGTCGAAGAGGTGGAGCCGGTCGACGTTGCACACGAGGCGGATCGGCTCGCCCGGGCGCGGCACGTGGTGGCCGTCGGCCTTGCCGATCAGCTCGTGCGAACCGACCCGCACGAAGATCTGCGTCTCGGTCCCCAGCGGCTCCACGACCGCGACCCGACCCTCCAGCGGCACGCCCGCCGCCCGGGCCCCGTCGGCGGCGACGAGGTCGTCCGGGCGGATGCCGAGGATGACCCGCGACCCCTCCGACAGGCCGGCCCCGCCCCGCGGCGGCACCGGGATCGACACGCCCTCGCCGAGGTCGAGCGCCCCGGCGCGGACCGGCACCTCGATCATGTTCATCTGCGGGCTGCCGATGAAGCCGGCGACGAAGGTGTTGGCCGGGCGATGGAAGATGTCGAGCGGTGCGCCCACCTGCTCCACCCGCCCGTCGCGCATGATCACGATCCGGTCGGCCAGCGTCATCGCCTCCACCTGGTCGTGGGTGACGTAGACGATGGTGGTGCCGATCGACTGGTGCAGGCGTTTGATCTCGGTCCGCATCTGGTTGCGCAGCTGCGCGTCGAGGTTGGACAGCGGCTCGTCGAACAGGAACACGGCCGGGTCGCGCACGATGGCGCGGCCCATGGCGACCCGCTGGCGCTGGCCGCCCGACAGCTGTGCCGGCCGGCGCTGGAGATAGTCGGCCAGCCCCAGCATCCCGGCCGCCTTCGTCACCCGCGCCGCCACCTCGGCCTTGGGCAGCCTGGCCGCGTGCAGGCCGAAGCCGATGTTGTCGAACACCGTCATGTGCGGATAGAGCGCGTAGTTCTGGAACACCATCGCGATGTTCCGGTCCTTGGGCTCCAGGTCGTTCACGACGCGGTCGGCGATGCGGATCTCGCCGCCGCTGACGTCCTCCAGCCCCGCGATCATGCGCAGCGTCGTCGACTTGCCGCAGCCGGACGGGCCGACCATGACCAGGAACTCGCCGTCCGCGATCTCCAGGTCGATGCCGTGGACGACGGCCTGCTTGCCGTACCGCTTCACCACCGAGCGCAACGAGACGTTCGCCATGGTCCGCCCTCAGCCCTTCGCCGTGCCGTGACGCGCGACCGCCGCCGCCAGATCGTCCGCCGCCCGCGCCGTCGCGGCGTGCGCCTGCCCGATGCGCCCCCGCAGATCCTCCAGCGACCGGCGGTATCCCGCGAGGCTCGCGGCGAGCGCCGCGGGCGCCGGCCCGCCCGGCAGGGTGCGGACGGCCACGAAGTGCTCGGGCGTGCCGAAGCGGCGGAAGTCGCCTTCCGACACCGTGGGCGCGCGCCCGACCGCGTCGGCGAACGAAGCCGCGAAGACGCCGAAGGGCAGGGTGGCCAGGGTCTCGCCGGCCGCGATCATGCGTTTCGAGAGGGCCGAGCAGATCTGGTGCGCGGCGCCGAAGGGAATGGCCTCCGTCCGCACGAGGCTGTCGGCGACCTCCGTGATGGTCATGCAGGACGCGTCGATGTGGGCGCGCACCTTGGCCCCGTCGATCGAGGCGGCGGCGACGAAGGCGCCGAGCAGCGGCAGCGCGCGGTCGGCCACGTGGAAGGCCGCGTAGCCCGCGTCGTGCACCTCGTGCTCGTTGTCGTTCATGTCGATGAAGGGCGTGTTGTGCATCGCCAGCATCGCCGTGTCGCAGTGCCCCGCCCCCAGCGAGCACATGAGGCGCAGGTGCTCCACCGGCACCGGGTTGCGCTTCTGCGGCATGATCGAGGACTTCTGCACGAAGCCGTCGGGCACGACGAGGTGCCCCACCTCGAACCCGGTCCACTGGTTCAGGTCCTGCACGAACCGGCCGAGGTTGAGGAACATCACCTTCATCGCGGCGTAGACGCCCATCGTGTAGTCGGCCCCCGCGATGCAGCCGTAGGCGTTCTCCTGGAAGGTGCGGAAGCCCAGCAGGTCGGCCATCCGCTTGCGGTCGAGCGGGAAGCCCGTGGTGGTGATGGCGGCCGCCCCCATGGAGGAGCGGTCCAGCACGTCGTAGGCGACCGCGAGACGCTCCACGTCGCGGAACAGGGTCTCGACCAGCGCGCAGAGATAGTGGCCCCACGTCGTCGGCTGGGCCGGCTGGCCGTGGGTGTAGGCGACGACCAGCGTGCCGGCGTGGCGGGTCGCGGTGTCCAGCAGGGCCGCCTGCAGGTCGGCGATCCGGGCGTAGAGGGCGACCATCCGGTCCTTCAGCGCCATCTTGAACAGCGTGTGGTCGATGTCGTTGCGGCTGCGCCCGGTGTGCAGGCGCCCAGCCGTCTCCGCCCCGATCAGCGCCTTCAGCCGGCTCTCGACGTAGAAGAAGAAGTCCTCGTGCTCGCCGGTGTAGACGAGGGTGGGCAGGCGCTCCGCCGTCTCCGCCTCCACCGTGTCGAGGCCCTCGAGGATGGCGGCGATCTCCGCCGGTGCCAGCAGGCCCTGCTCGGCCAGCATCACCCCATGGGCGCGGTGCAGGCGCATCAGGTGGCGCCAGTGGTCCCGCTTCATCGCCTCGAACAGGGGCGCCAGCACCGTGTCCTTGTAGATGGGCGCGGGGAAGATGTCGTTCGATCCGGGGGTCATGGCGTGTCCCATCAGCCCTTCACCCCCGTCAGCATGACGCCGCGGATGATGTAGCGCTGGAAGATCAGGAAGAAAACGAGGGTGGGCAGCGTGGCGAGCGAGGCGCCGGCCATCACCATCTCCCACTCGGTCGCGAACTCGCCCGAGAAGGAGGCGAGGCCGACGGGCAGGGTGTAGAGGTCGCGGTTGCTGGTCGCGATCAGCGGCCACAGGAAGGCGGTCCAGTTGCCGAGGAAGGTGAAGATGGCCAGAGCCGAGAGCGCGGGCGTCACCAGCGGCATCGCGATCCGCCACCAGATCTGGAACTCGTTCAGCCCGTCGATGCGCGCGGCGTGGATGTAGTCGTCGGGCACGCCCTCGAAGAACTGGCGCATCAGGAACGTGCCGAAGCCCGTCATGATGCCGGGGAACATGATTCCCCAGACGGAATTGAGCCAGCCGAAGTCCCGCGCCATCAGGTACCAGGGGATGACCAGCATCTCGGTCGGGATCATCAGCGTCGACAGGATGGCGACGAACACCACCTGCCGCCCGCGGAAGCTGAACTTGCACAGCACGTAGCCGACCAGCCCATCGAAGAACACTACCGACGCCGTGGTCAGGATCGAGATGATCAGCGAGTTGACGAACCAGCGCAGGAACTTCGTGTTCTGGAAGATGTGGAGATAGTTCTCCAGCGTCGGCTCGACCGGGATCAGGTTCAGGTCGTAGACCTCGTGCGGATACTTCAGCGAGGTCGAGATCATGACGACCAGCGGCATGACCATGGCGATGCCGCCCATCGCCAGCAGCGTCCACGCGACGATCCGGCCGGGCCGGACGTCCTTGAACCGCACGGCACCCCGGGCGGCGGTGGAGGGAAGCGCGCCGGCCGTCATTTCGACCTCAGGAGCCAGAGCTGCAGGAGCGTGATCAGGAGCAGGATCGTGAACAGCACGACCGTCTGCGCCGCCGCGTAGCCCATCTGATAGGACTGGAACGCCGTCTCGTAGATGTAGAGGACCAGCGGCTTGGTGCTGTTCAGCGGCCCGCCGCTGCCGTCGGTCATGTTGAAGACCTGGTCGAAGATCCGCAGGAAGCCGATCGAGCTGATGACGACCAGGAACACGACGGTCGGGCGCAGCAGCGGGATGGTGATGCGGCGCAGGATCATCCACTTGCCCGCCCCGTCGATGCGCGCCGCCTCGTAGTAGCTCTCGGGGATGGCGCGCAGCCCGGCGAGGAAGATCACCACCTGGAACCCCAGCCCGGCCCAGATGGCGGGCGCCAGCACGGACGGCAGCGCCTGCTCGGTCGAGCGCAGGAAGGGCTGGGTGGGGAGGTCGAGTTCCGACAAGAGGTTGTTGAACACGCCGATCGGGACCGGCTGGTAGAACCAGCGCCAGACCCAGGCCATCGCCACGGCCGTCGTCATGAAGGGGATGAAGTAGAGGGCGCGGATCAGACCGTGGGCGAAGCGCACCTGATCAAGGTAGTAGGCGATCACGAAGGCCACGACGATGCTGACGGGCATGCCGATGATCAGATATTCGAAGGTGTTGCGGAAGACGAGCCAGAACGTCGGGTCCAACCACATCCGCACGTAGTTGTCGAGCCCGACGAACCGCGGCGTGCCGAGCAGGTTCCACGAATAGAACGAGATCAGGAAGCTGTCGGCCGTCGGCCAGAAGCGGATGACGACGTAGAACAGGACCGGCAGCGCGAGGAACGCCCACGCCCAGACGGCCTGCTTGCCGGCGATGGAGAGGCGACCGTAGATGCCGGACATGGGCGCTCCCGCTTAGGCTGTTGGCGTGACGACCGACCGGCGGTGCGGCGGCCCCCTCTCCCACGGACCGCTGTTCGCGGTCCATCCCTCCCCGGGGGGAGAGGACGCGGGGGAGAGGGGGGCCGCCGCGGACCCCGATCACTTCCTGTGGTGGTCGTCCAGCAGCTTCTGCTCGGCCGCCGCGGCCTCCTTCACGCTGTCGGCGACCGACTGGTTCTTCAGCAGCACCCGGTCGACCGCGTCGATCAGGATCTGGCGCTGGGC
>Ga0315907_10001443_pt1 | contig 32114 bp, 32 predicted proteins | sample LakEriMetagenome_3_FD_203525 | JGI IMG/M metagenome (GOLD analysis project Ga0315907, IMG submission 203525) | Freshwater fungal communities from buoy surface, Lake Erie, Ohio, United States - Buoy 12 MA123 | ecosystem: Environmental > Aquatic > Freshwater > Lake > Lake biofilm | place: USA...
TTCTTGTGGAACAGCGGGTGTGGCAGACGTTTTGGACTTCGGTGACTTGCTCGTAGACATAGTGGCTCCTTGACATAGTAGGGAGCCTAGCAAAAATTTAATCTACACAAAATTCCTTACACCCTCCCACAATCCGCCACAAGCCGCTCCGATTCCTTCCGCCTCCCCTGAAAGTCTCCCTCCGCATGCCGCTGATTCACTGTAAGTCTCTCTCGCTGGCTTTTGGCGATGTCGCCCTGCTTGATCACGTTGAGTTCGCCATTGACCGCCGGGAACGTATCGCCCTCATCGGCCGTAATGGCGCGGGTAAATCCAGCCTGATTCGTATCTTGGCGGGCGAAATTGCGCCAGACGACGGCGAAGTGGTGCGGGAAAAGGGTGTGCGTTTTGCCAACGTTCCGCAAGAGCCGACCTTCGCCGAAGGTATCACGATCGAAGAAGCCGTTACCGCGGGCGCGATCAACGAACACGAAGGCGACGAGGATTGGCATGTCACGGTTCGGGTCGCCGAGGTGCTATCGCGGCTGGGTATGGACGGCAGCCTGCTCGTTTCGACGCTCTCCGGCGGTATGAAAAAACGTGTCGCCCTCGCCCGCGCGATTGCCGGTGCGCCCGACCTGCTGTTCCTCGATGAGCCGACCAACCACCTCGATTTCGACGGTATCGCATGGCTGGAAGATACCCTCAAGGCTTTCAGCGGCGCGGTGCTGACCATCAGCCACGATCGGCGCTTTCTGGAGTCTTTTGCCACACGGATCGTTGAACTCGACCGCGGCACACTCTTCAGCTATCCGGGTTCGTTCGTGGAGTACCAGCGCCGCAAAGCCGAAATGCTGAACTCGGAGTCACTCGCCAACGCGCGTTTCGACAAGCTGCTCAAAGAAGAGGAAGTCTGGATTCGCAAGGGCGTCGAAGCGCGCCGCACGCGTAACGAAGGCCGAGTCCGGCGCTTGGAAGAATTGCGCCGGGTGCGCGCCGCGCGGCGGGACGTCGCCGGGCTGGTCAAACTTTCGCTTGATGCCGGTGAGCGCTCCGGCAAGATCGTCGCAGAGCTGGTGAATGTCAGCAAGAATTTCGGCGACAAAGTCATCATTCGCGACTTCTCCGCCATCTTGCAGCGTGGTGACCGTATCGGGCTGATCGGCCCCAATGGTGCTGGCAAAACCACGCTGATCAAACTCATGCTGGCGGATTTGGAAGCCGATAGCGGCAACGTGAAACGCGGCACCCAGTTGCAGGTGGCGTACTTCGACCAATTCCGCGAAGCGCTCGACGACAACGCGACACTTTCCGACGTGATTTCGCCCGGTTCCGAGTTTGTGGAGATCGGCGGCGCGAGAAAGCACGTCATTTCCTACCTCGGTGATTTCCTGTTTCCGCCGCAGCGCGCCCGCGCCAAGGTGAAATCGCTCTCCGGTGGTGAGCGCAACCGGCTCTTGCTCGCCCGTTTGTTTGCCAAACCCGCCAACGTGCTGGTGCTAGATGAGCCGACCAACGATTTGGATATCGAGACGCTGGAGTTGCTCGAATCGATGTTGCAGGAGTACGCCGGCACCGTCATTCTGGTGAGCCACGATCGTGCCTTCTTGGATAACGTCGTCACGCAGGTGTTTGCCTTTGAAGGCGGCGGGAGAATCCAGGAATATGTCGGTGGCTATGCCGAATGGCAAAGTCAAGCAAAGACGGACACTTCGTGGGCAAATGCCGCGAAGACGCCCGCCAATGCTGGGGTTTCATTTTCTGGTGCCGCTTCTGTCCCCCCTGCCCCTGCCACTCCCGTGCGCAAGGTAAAGATGTCGTTCAACGAAACACGTGAGCTCGAACAGCTACCCGGCAAGATCGAGGCGCTAGAGAAAGAGCAAGCCAACTTAACCGAAGCACTGGCCGATGGCAGCCTGTTTGTGAAATCGCCCGATACTGCGGCTGACATGAGCACAAGACTAGAAGTGGTGGCGAGTGAAATCGAGGCGGCGATGAACCGTTGGGAGCTGCTGGAAACGAAACGTACCGGGCTCGCCGGGTAACGGGTCGGCTATCCGCGCCGATACGCCAGCAACCGCCCCTTGTACCCGGGCAGACCCGGCATGGCAATACAGTCCAGCCTCCGCTCGATCAGACTAAAGCCCAAGTCAGCCATCTGCCGGCTGAATGCTGCGCGGTTTGAACGATCCGGATCGACCACCCACACCTCGGCAGCCGGGCTCGCATGGCGCTGGATAAAAAGGGATAACAGCGCTTCGTCGTCGCGTTCATACAAGATGTCGCTGCCGATGATGAAGTCGTAACTGCCGACCACCGTACGCAGAGAAGATTCGCTGTTGCGCGCCATGGGCAGCAGCAAACTACCCCAGTTGCCATGCCGATACTTCATCGGCCCTAAGCCATTCAGCCGCAAGTTCGCCTTCAGGAAACTCGACGCCAGCGGGTGACAATCACTCGCCGTCACATCCGCGCCGTGGCGATGCGCCACCATGCTTGCGAGCGCCAAACCGCAGCCGATCTCCAGCACCCGCTCACCGGGCTTGAGCCCGCGCGCCGCCACCTCAGCGGCGAGCTGTAGGCCGGACGGCCACACCAATCCAAACAACGGCCACATCGCCGAGGAAATGCCCATGCGAATCGCCTCCCCGAGCGGGTCGGCGAACTGTTCACGATCAAATAGCGAGCGGATGATCAAATCATCGACGCCGGTGATTGCCGTCACTTCCTGTTTGGTGCGGTAGCCGAGCATGGTGGTGGTTGGTCGAGATTGGTTGATTTCGACCAACCAGCGCCGAGGGGATGCCGCAGTATGGGCTGCTTTAACGCGAAGGTGTGGTGGACTTTGCCATGCCAGCAGGCGCTGGCATGAACGCCTGATCATCTACCCTCGATAGCTTCAGGACATTCGACTAGGTGACGGCTGTTTGCCAGAGGCTGGGGACGTATAGGTACTTCTGAAACCCAGCAAAGACGCGATTGATCTCTTCCGGCTTGCCGAGATCAGCGACAGCATCGGCGATGGAATCGTGATACTTCAAGCGCAGCAGCGGCGTGAGCTTGGCTTGGTCCAATTCTTCGACGCCCACAGTTACATACTGCGACAGCACGAAGTCCAGAAATACCTTTTGACGAGCGTTGAATTGTGTACTCACGAGCGTCATCGCCTTTGCTGCCCGTTCTTCGCGCGTCAGCGGCTCAAGTGCATAGGCAACGTTGGCCAGTACATCAAAGAGATCACTCTTCTCCGCTTCAATAATTTTCTGCATCTCGGCCAACTGATCCTTACCGAAGCCTTTTTCGGCGAGTCCTTCGAGAAGTTTCCGTCGCGTGTCCGGCGCGCTCCAAATTTCACGAAGCTCGTTTTCATCCTTGAAGAAATCGGGCAATTTGCCGAACAGTGCTTCGAGAAACTGCTGCGCCGACATCGGCGTTCCATCTGGATGCCAGAAGCTCGTGACAGTCATATGTTGGATATGCCGTGCCTTGCCATCTGCTAGCTTCACCTTTAGGCGTTTCGGAATTACTGACGGGACGCCGTCTTCCTCGTCCGAGTTTGCGACAGGAGGCTCTTTCGGCTCAGCGGGTTTGTACGGCTTGCTGTCGTCCTCTGCGCCAACCGGCTCACCATCCCACTCGGGGTCGCTAAATAGGTGATGCGCCTTCACGAAATCATAAATCGTGAAGTATTCCTTGCCGTCAAAAAGTCGCGTGCCGCGCCCAATGATCTGTTTGAACTCGATCATCGAGTTAATCGGCCGCAGCAACACGATGTTGCGAACGTTGCGCGCATCCACACCGGTGGAAAGTTTTTGTGAGGTGGTCAGAATTGTCGGAATGGATTTCTCGTTGTCTTGAAAATCCCGCAAGTGCTGTTCACCTAACGCGCCGTCGTTCGCTGTGACACGATGACAGTAGTTTGGATCGGAGCTGGTCTTGGTTTGGTTGATCAAATCACGCACCAGCAAGGCATGTGCTTGGTTCGCGCAGAACACCAGCGTCTTTTCTTGCTGGTTAATCTGCGACATAAAAATCTCGACGCGCGCTTTTTCGCGCTCTTTGATCTCGATGATGCGGTTGAAGTCTTTCTCTTCATACCGCTTGCCTTGCTCGACGTCGCCCTCGATCACAAAGTCATCCGAGGTAAACACATAGTCGTCGAGTGAGGTCGAGATCTGCTTCACGCGGAACGGCGTCAGGAAGCCGTCGTTGATCCCGTCCTTCAATGAATAGATAAAGACCGGCTCGCCAAAGTAGGCGTAGGTATCCACGTTATCTTTACGCTTCGGCGTCGCGGTGAGGCCAAGCTGCACTGCAGGCGAGAAGTAATTCAGAATGTCACGCCAATTACTTTCGTCGCTTGCGCCACCACGATGGCACTCATCGATGACAATGAAGTCGAAGAAATCTGGCGGGTATTCACCAAAGTAAGGCGAAGGTTTGCCATCGACCGGTGGTCCGGACATAAATGTCTGAAAGATGGTGAAGAAGATACTGCCGTTCTTCGGCACTTTGCCTTTCTTGCGAATGTCTGCGGGCTCAATGCGCACCAGCGCATCCTCAGGAAACGCCGAGAACGCGTTGTAGGCTTGGTCGGCCAAAATGTTTCGATCCGCCAAAAACAAGATGCGTGGCTGCCTAGATGGCACCGTCACATTTTTCCAATCAACCAAATTCCAGCGGCTCTTGAATAATTTCCAAGCCAGCTGAAACGCAATGAACGTTTTGCCTGTGCCTGTCGCAAGCGTCAGCAAAATCCGCTGCTGATTATTCGCAATCGCATCGAGCACCCGCTCAACGGCGATATCTTGGTAGTACCGCCCCTGAAAGTACCCGCCGCGATCTTCAAACGGCACCGCCGCAAACCGATCTCGCCACGCGTTAGTCGTTGCAAAGGTGCGCGCCCAGAGTTCGTCCGGCGACGGGAAGGATGCAATCTCGCCTTCGCTTCCCGTCTGCATGTCGATGGCATAGATGCCCTGCCCGTTCGACGAATACGTAAACCGCACCGAAAGTTTGCCCGCGTAATCCTTTGCTTGGCCAACACCCGCAGTTAGTTCAGCCGCCCAAGGCTTGGCCTCGACTACCGCCAGCTTAGTGTTACGGTATTCGAGCACATAGTCCGCGGTCAGCGCTTTGCCGCGGCGCCCCGCACCTTCGATCCGACCTAAGGTGATGCTGTATTCCCGCCGAATGCGGCTACCTTCGACCACGCCCCACCCTGCGGCAGCAAGCGCAGGGTCGATATGTTCGGCGCGGGTTTCGGCTTCATTCATTCGGCAGGGAAACGCTCGTCAAAAGTTGGTATAGCGGGTCGTTGATATAGAAGTTATCACGGCCAATCTTCTTCTTGGTGACAAATTTCTCCTGGGCCAACAAGTCCAAGTACTTGGCCGCCGTGATCCGAGAGACGTTCAAGTCACGCTCCACAAATTCAATCTTTGTGTACGGATATCGGAACAAGTTATTGAGCAACTCTTGGCTATATATTTTTGGCAGCGTCGACCGCATCTTTTGCTCGGTTTCGCGCATCAAATCCCGCAGCGCTTTGACCAGCCCGATCCCACTCTTTGCCGTCAACGCCACGCCGCGCACCATGTACACACACCACGCTGCCCAATCACCGGTTTCGCGTGTTGTCTGCAGCAGACGGTAGTAGTCAGGTTTGGTTGAGGTGATGTAACGCGAGAGATACAGCACGGGCAAATCCAGCAGGCCGTCGCGTTGCAGCATCAATAAACTTAGGACGCGGCCGGTCCTGCCATTGCCATCATAAAAAGGATGAATGGTTTCGAATTGGTGATGCGCAATCGCCATGCGCAGTAGCGGATCAAGATCATCATCACCATGGATGAATGTGATTAGCTCATCCATCAGGCGCGCGATCTCCTCCGGGTTTTGCGGTGGCTCGTAAATCACTTGGCCGGTGGCTTGGTTTTTCAGGGCGGTACCCGGCAGCTTGCGTAGCCCCGCGCGGTTCTGCTCGATCTCTTCCTGCACGGCAAGAATGGTCGAGAGCCGGATCAGCCCTTCCTGTTTCACAATCGCCGTGCCTACGCGCAGCGCCGTCACGTAGTGCTGAACTTCCTTGGCCGCCCCACTGCCCGCGCTACTTTCGTTGGATGCGTACAACTCATCATGGGTGGTGATGATGTTTTCAATTTCCGAGCTATCTTTGGCTTCCTGAATCGAAAGCGTGTCCACCAACAACTCACCGTTGGGCAGCGATTCCGTCAGCCCCTTCAACTCGGCAAGGTACCGATGAGCTTCGGTCAGCGCTTGCCATAGGGCGCGTGTCTCCAGCGATGCGGCGCGGGGCAGCATCAATTGGGGCGGTTGAGTGAATGGCGTTGCTGAGGTCATGGATTTCCCGGCTGGGTCTTACAAACGTGATAAGAAAATTGAATTTATTTATCACGTTAAGTCAAACATGTATAGAAAGTCAAGTTTTCTATACACGTTAGCCGCGATATGCAAAGAAATCGGTATTTTTGATACACGTTTCATCGCTGGCCGACTCCACCAACGGCGCAAAATTCAGTACAAATCACAAAACTCTAATACTGGCGGGACTTTTCAGATAAAAGTGCTTGAAGATACCCGTCTTTGCTAGGGTTTAGATACTGGCTTAGGGTCGCAGCGGCATTTAAGGTTTGGGTTGCGCCGGCACGATGATCAAGCCCGTATCCGCCTCTCCAAAGCTTTCGCACTTTCCGCCGGTGGCGGCGCGGTACGCCGTGAGAGCGCAGAGCGCGGCGTCAACAAAATCGATGTTGGTCAACTCGGCGAGGTCAACTCCCGCCTGCACCAACAAGTCCCGTCGCTGCTTTCGCTTTAACGATGCCTCAGCCCTGCCGCCCTGCAGCTGCCACGTGATGGCGTGCGGGAAAGTCTCAAAACAGCATTTCTCATGGGGGCGCGGTAATTCTTGGCAAAGCGGGAAATCACGCTTCAGTTCCTTGTACAACTTTTCACCACGCTGCATCCAATCAAAATACTTCGTGGGGTGATTGCGCGCCATTTCTTTCGTCGGCGTCGAGAAACACCAGATGCGCTTCCCCATCAATTCGCGCTCGGCGGGGCGAGCACGTCCATCTTTGCTCCAACCGCACGGCGCATCTACTGCGATGACTCGTGCACCGATGTCACGACACCATTGCAAAAGTGCTTGTACTTCTTTAGCTTGCACTTCCTTATTCGGTAGATGACCGTAATAATTTCCATCCCTGAGCGCGACGGCATGAAACCCTTTGCGCTCGCCGCCTACATCAATCCCAACTACTGTGATTCCGGCAGGCTTGGACGGGCATCTTGCGGTGGCGTCGCGAGGCATGGTTACAGTTCGCCGCTGAAGGCTTGACGCAGCAGCGACTTCTTTAGTGCTTCCAGCGAGGCGAGTTTTTGCTCGTAAAGGTGGGCGAGGCGTTGGATTTCTGTTTCGAGGTGCGTGATCGTCTCGACAATTCTTTTTTGTTCAGCCGGCGAAGGCAGAGCAATTGGGTAAGGTTCGAGCGTTTCTTTTGTCACGCCAATCTGGCCCGCTGCGCGTGAGGAGTGGTAAATCACGTACTCCAGGATTGCGGAATGCTTCAGGAAATAGTACAGGAAGTCGCGTGAAAGCCTTTTTTCGTCTGGGACCGCCTTCATCAGCGCTACGTTGTACGCACCTTCGATTCCGCGGAGGATTTGAAAGAGTGGGGGCCCGTAGCGGCCAATCATCACGTCATCTGCATTGCAGAATCGTTTCGCCAGAGCGCGTGGAATAAAGACGATGTGCTTATCGCTCTTGTAGTCGCGTATCTGAATGAGGCGGATGTTGTCGGCCTTCTTCGTTTTAGAAAAGACGGACTTCGGCGGCTGAGAACCGCCGACGAACTCGACGACCTCGCCCAACGTTGTCTCATTGAACCCCAGGCCGCGCTGAGTGAAAACGAATTGAAGGTGGCTTTCGAAAAGTGCGGTGGCGTTTTGAAGGTTCTTTTGGGCGTTGGTTTTTGCGGTGGCGATGCCCTCAAACGCTTCGTCGAGTAGGCCAACGATCCGCAGCTGTTCGGCGAGCGGGGGAACAGGAATTTTTTGCGCTCGTACGTCGCCATCGGTGACCGCTGGATAGCTCGCACCTTTCTGCAGGCTCTCCATTTGCCCGATGAAATCCTCGGTAAAGAGCGAGTAGAAGACGAAGCGGTGGTCGATTCCCTGCTTTGGCCGGAGAACGAAATATCCAGTGCTGCAAACTTGCCTGTCGAGATGTGCCGGGACGACGGCGATTCGCTGCAGCGTGGGGCGAATCGTTGCGAAGATAATGTCGTTTGTTCGAACCAGCTTTCTCGCTCGGCTTGGAGCATCCTTTCCTTTAAGGCGTTGAGTTTCCTCAATCTCAAAAGTCGAGTTGGAAACACTCGACACGTCGATGTAATCGAACTCCGTGCTCGGAGATTGGGCCGGGTTCACCGTCTCCGTCTTTTCGAGAACCTCCCCAAGCGTTTTTGCCGCCCACACCTTCTTCAAAGCAGCGCCCTAATATTCCCAAACACTTCCGCACTCTCCGCATCCAACGCCGCAATCTCATCCATGATTTCCTGTGGGCTGCGGTGCGCGATTTCCTCACCGCCATTCGGATTCTTCACCGAGAGGTCAAAGGTAGTCGTATCAATATCCGCCACATCCACGCTCCAGCTTTTGGGCGAATCAGCTTTGGTTTTTTGCAGCGTGATGAATTCGGCTAGGTCAGCATCATTCAGCGGATTGGTCTTACCCATGTTGCGGCCGGGGTCGAGCTGGTAGTACCAAACCTTGCGCGTCTTGGTGCCTTTCTCAAAGAACAGCACCACCGTCTTCACGCCCGCGCCGATAAAGGTGCCGCCGGGGCAATCTAGTACGGTGTGGAGGTTGCATTCTTCGAGCAATTTTTTGCGCAAGCTCACCGAGGCGTTGTCGGTATTCGAGAGAAACGTATTCTTGATGACGATGCCCGCGCGGCCACCGGCTTTGAGCAGCTTGATGAAGTGCTGCAAAAACAAAAACGCCGTCTCGCCCGTGCGGATGGGGAAGTTCTGCTGCACTTCCTTGCGCTCTTTGCCGCCGAAAGGTGGGTTCGCCAAGATAATGTCGAAGCGGTCTTTCTCTTGTACGTCCGCCAAATTTTCGGCGAGCGTGTTGGTGTGAATGATGTTTGGCGCTTCAATGCCGTGCAGGATCATGTTCATGATCGCAATCACATAGGCGAGCGACTTCTTTTCCTTGCCGTACAGGGTGCGCTCTTGCAGCATGCGGTCTTGCGCAGTGGTCCGCTTAGGGTTTTGCGCTTTGAGGTAATCGAATGATTCACACAAAAAACCTGCCGAGCCGACCGCCGGATCGCAGATGGTCTCGCCTAACTTTGGTGCTGTGACGGCAACGATGGCGCGAATGAGCGGGCGCGGCGTGTAGTACTCACCACCGTTGCGCCCCGCGTTACCCATGTTTTTGATCTTCGCTTCGTAGAGATGCGAGAGCTCGTGCTTCTCGGTCTGCGACGCAAAACGTAGCTCGTCGATATGGTCGATGATCTCGCGCAGGTTGTAGCCGCTCTGGATGCGGTTCTTTATCTCACCAAAGATTTCACCGATCTTGTATTCGATGGTGTTCGGGCCGGTGGCCTTTTGCTTGAAGCTGTGCAGGTAGGGAAAGAGCTTGGTGTTGACGAAGATGATCAAATCATCTCCCGTCAAGGCGGTGTTGTGGTCTAGCTTGCCGTCCTTACCCTTCGGTGCGGCCCACGTCTCCCATCGATACGGCTTGTCGAGGATGTGCGTGTACTTCTTGCCATCGAGCGCAGCCTCGGTGGCTTTATCATGCTCAAGCGAATCGAGATATTTCAGAAAGAGCAGCCAAGACGATTGCTCGGTGTAGTCCAGCTCGCTGGTGCAACCGGCGTCTTTCCAGAGCACGTCGTCGATGTTTTTGAAGGCTTGTTCGAACATTGGGCCGCCTTATTTCTGAGAAATAAAAAACGGGGCACCAATGAATTGGCACCCCGTTCGGCATTCTGGCTCCCCGACCTGGACTCGAACCAGGGACCTGCGGATTAACAGCGCCGACATGCCCTCCATTCGACGAAATATAACGCACTTTTGCACACAATTACACAACAAATTGCGCGCATGTTTTTGGCGTGTTTTCGCTATGAAAAAATGGCCGCGCGTGTGAATTGCAAAGCGCACAGGTGCGCGATGATGACAACCACCAACTTAAAAAGTCAGACCAAAAGAAAAGCCCCAGCACGAATGCTGGGGCCTTTGGTTTTCGCATACTGCTGCCGGTTGGCACGGCCTCTGGTGTATGCGCCCCGCTATACGATCTGACAACGGGCCAGTGCTCGCAACTCCAAACGAATCACCTGGGATACCAGACAGGTAACTCGTGGCACACGACGCGAGCTTAGTCGTGCGCCACCGAAACTACTACGTGAGCAAATCCGCCACTGCCGAAAATGCCGATGGTTGACGAACGCCAAAATCAGCGTACTGATTCAACGTGATGCGCACTTGGCCGGTGCTCGCCAAGGTGTACGGGTCCACCACAACATCGGGTCCGCCAAACAAGCCCAGGCAGGCCATCGACCAATCAGCGCTGAACAACGCGGCAGAACAAATGCCGTTCGATGTTCCTTTGGTCAAGTTGCTTGGTACGTTGTTGCTGAACGCCGCACGATAACCATTAAGGGGGGTGTAACCATCGGCCCGAGGTGCGACATCCGGATCAATGATGAACGCCAGATTCGTACCGCGCTGCACATTTTTTGCACGGTTGCGAACCTTGTGATTTGTGAGATAACCAGCGCGCGTGCCAGGTGCTGCATTGGCCGTGCTGCATGAGCTTTCGAGGTCAGTAAAGTGCGACCAAGCAACGGTAGCGCCGTTAGCGCCGGCAACCACTGCACCAATGCCGGCAGTCGAGCGAATACCGCGCATGTTTGCGCCGGTGCCTACGCCATTGATGATTTGGTCCTCAATCAAAACAGCCGCACCCGCCAGCAAATCATCGGCAATCATTTGCTCAAGTGCAATTGCCGATTGAATCAGCGCCTGCTTTGACGTTTCAACAAATGCGCCGATACGTTTCGGCGAGAGTGTGACTTTTGCCGTGTTGGGTTGCGTTTCGGCTGCGGCCTGAATCTCGGTCAACATCCCCAAGGTTGCCACAGCACTCTTACGCGGCAAATCGACGTTATCACGCAAGTCCGACAATACGGTCATGCCCAGCCCAGCCAAGGCGAGTTCATTGCGCAGCGCATCAACGAACAAATCGCCCATCAATGTCGTTTGCACCAGGTTGCCAGCTTCCGCGGCTGTGCCAACGTTGAAGTCTCGCTTTGCACGGCGGCCCTTGCCCCAAATTTGCGGTGGTACAAAAAAGCCTTCCGGGTCTTTGCCCGAACGTTTCGCCAGGTCGTGAGATAACTCACGCTCATAACCCGCGTGTCGCCAATCGCCGGTCACACTCGCCACTAGCGCGCGACCGAACGAATAACGCTCTAGCTCGGCGGGGTTCAGGTCGATTACGCTGCTGCGCACATCGGTGTGCTTGTTGGTGATCTTGCTCATGACGCGATTTAAAAAGTCTGCCTCAGTGACGCCAGCTTCGACCCACTCGCGCACTTCGTGGGGCTTCACATAGTCACTGTATTGATCGCCCAGCGCATAGAGAGTTTTAACGCGGTGGAGTTCGCCCTTTTCGTCGGCGGGTTTGGTTTGTGTTTGCATGATGTGTGGTTCCTTTTCAAATGGGGTGTGGGATCTATTGATGCCGACAGTTGTGTCGGCGGGGATCGAAACTAACGACGCTTCAAATGGCATCCACGATCTAACGTGATACACATCGACGCCTTGCTCCGTTCCTGTTTTTTCCATTGCGTTGACCTGGTAGCCGATTGAAACCGACCGTAAGCCGCCTTTAATCATCTCCAACGCATCGTCACCAGCGGCAGTATTGAAAAGCCGAATGTCCGCGCGCAGCTTCGCGCCTTCCAGACGTGGGTTTTCAATCATGCCGATAGGCCGATCAGGGTCGTGACTAAACAACAGCGGCAACCCAACTTTTGCGCGTGACAAATCCACGGCTGCGGGGTTGTGGTCGAGAATTTCAAAGCCGAAATGGCGCTCATAAGGCGCTTCACTCGAAAGGCTTGCGGGAAACGTGCGGCCCTTACTTTCGGCGCGCGTTTCGAGGTCAAAGACAGCGCGATATTGATTTTGCATGCTGCTTTCCTTTGGTTGCGTATCAACTCACGCAACAAAAAACGAGGCGTGGGCCAATACGAAATAACACCAGCTCAGAACAGCGACCGGCACTCTTTTTCGTTTGACCGACGCCCCGTCAAGGGAATCAGCATCCGGCCATTGCAAGGTCACACGAGATTTATGCGCGCGATTTTCTCCATTGAGAAATGCCGCAATCCCGAACCCTGAACAGCTCAAACTGTTTTGAATCATACCGAAACCATCCGCGAAAAAAATTACAATCTGTGGCGCGAAATGGCCGCACTCATTTTTTGCATCGTTGTGCAAGTAACCGGCGCGCGTGGCGCTCGCCTACGCCAACATCTGCCGCCGCCTGAGGTACGGACAGCCCGCGCGCCATTGCATCGCCTAGAAGGGCCGTTTTGGTTTGTTTGGGAGCTTTGCCAATCCATACGCGAGTGCCACCAAAGGCCCGTCGAATCTCGCGCTCGATCATGGGTAACTTATCCGCTGAAAATTCCGGCGCAACTTCCGAAATTTTTTTGAGAATCAGTGCAACGCCATCAGTGGGCATTGATCCTCCCAGACGTTGGGCCTTGCGCGCTCAAGAGTGTTTCGTCCCATGCTTCCGCTGATACTGGTGACACCATCGACCAGACAAACTCGCCATCAGACGTTTGTGGGCGACCAAGCGCGCCGGTCTTGTGGTGCGGACAGTAGGTCGATACCGCGCCGGCTTCATAGGTGACAAAATGGCCACGCTCTTGGCAAGCAGTGCAGACCCCCAGCGGGCGGGGAATGACGGGTTTTTCAAGTGTATTCATTCGCTCCCCCGCCTCTATTGGTTACGCCTTGATTGCCGCGCTAGCTCACGATCGAGTTGGCGCAGAAATTCGTTGTCGAATCTTTCGCCCGTCTGCGCTTCCAGAATTTCGGCAATCTCTTTGATGTTCAGCGCATTCGGCAAATCAATGGTTTTCCATATCTTAAGGTTGTGAACCATCGACCCTTGCTTACCCAAGCGACGGCGCGCGCCGTCACCCGCCGTCATTACTACGCTTGCCCCGTTGACGGTTCGCACCCAGGCGTGAGGAATAAATTTTCTCTGTCCTTTAATGTCCACCCATACGCCGCCGGAACCTCGCTTTACGTTCGCACTCGCGACAAATCTGTAAATGTTCAACGGGCGGCCACTTACGGTCACGACAGCCCGCAAGTTTTCGACCGACGCTAACGTGACGTCGAACGCATCGCTAGCTTCCTTGGCTTTTAATTTCGGGTACCTGTCGCGCAATGCCCTGCTTGCATCGGTGCGCCTTCCTTTGGCTGCAACATTTAGAGCACGCTGCGCTGCGACGCGGATACTGCGACGCTCTAGGTCAAGGTCCGCCGCGAGACTAGCAAAATCCGTTTTGAGTTGGATAATCATGCTCTCCCCCAAACCTGCATAACGCCTTGGTTGGTGTTTGTGGTCGGCGCGGTAAACGCGCGCTCGAATGCGGCCATATCAGCCTTCAGCAAATCGTAGCTCGCTTGGAGAAAATTCATTAGCTGCGTGATCTGCATGTCGCTGCGCACGCTCATGTTTCGTTCGGTCGCTTCCAAGGCTAGCAAGGCGTCAGCGGTTGCCGACTGCAACAACACGCGCTTAACCGCGTTGTCATGCAACTCCTGCGCGAGCTGCTGGCCAGTGTCGTCGGTCAGGTAATAGGAAACCGGCGGTGCGTGGTCCTGATTGTCTATTTGTTTTGTCAATTGATACCTCTTAGTTGATAGGTTTAGTTGATAGTTGATTGCTTGCAGCCACTAGCCCTTTATTGCGGTCTTTGGCGCCGCATGGTGAGCTGCTAGGGAGGACCCGTGAAATTTCTAGCCGCCATCGGTTTGCGCCTTTGCCATGCTGTCGACTTCACGCTCTGCGGTCGCTATGCCATCTGCTATCTGGGTGCGTGTCTCGTCGACAGCATCGAGCAATATTTGCAGGCATTTATGCGCATCGGACTCTGCGGCCAATCGGTGATAGATCGCGTATGGCAATTGGTCGATGTGTCGCACGATGATCGCTGCGCAATCGTTGATTGCCCGGATAACGTCATCCGTGCGCACCAGTTCGCCCCGTGCGCGGGCCGCTTTCATTTCCGCTATTTCGGCCTCTGAGCGTGCGCGCCGTGCGTTGTCTATCTGCCGCGCCTCGTATGCCGCATCGAGGAGTGATGAGCTGGGCCGCGTTGTCGTTGATGATCGCGCCTTGGATGCGCCGCGCGGTGAGCTGGTAAGTGCCAAGCGTGCGTCAGACTGTGCGACCATCACACGCCCATCGTCAGTTAGCACAAGTCGACCGGCTTTCGCCCATTGCGACACGCGGGATTTGCTCACGCCCTTAAGGTCCGCATACTCGCCCTTGGTGACGATGTTCGCGTCGTTTGGCGCGTTTGTGTCTTTTTCGTTTGTTTCCATCACTTCACCCCCGCCGCGTGTCGCGGTAGTGAGTGGCGTAATACATTGTCTCCGTCAGACGGTGCGCCTAAGTTGTTTTTTACCCCTGTTTTCGCACCGTCAGACGGTGCTGCTAACGCGATGACCACACCGTCAGACGGTGCTGCACTGCTCCGTCGCACGGTGCGGCTCCGTTTGCTTTGCGCGGTAGTGGCCTCGTTAAACAACAGATACGCGCCCTTGTGGTAATCCTTGGGGCGAAGGTCTAGCCCTGCAAAATCCGAGATAGGAAGCCACGTTACCGCGTACTGATTCGGCCCTGCATTCAATCCGCCGCGCCTGGTCTCGACGATCAGCCCGCGTGCAATCAGTTCGTTACGCGCACGCGACACAACATCGCCGGATTTCCAGCCCTTTGTTTTAAGGTAAGGCATTGTCAGGTGGAGGTGTCCGTTATTGCGCCCGTTGTGCTGTCGCACGATTGCGTGAAGCAATAATGCTTTCGCCGTTGGTGACGCGCCCATTAGCGCCATTGAATCCGCCACACTGTGGGGAATTGCTGCATAGGGACCGTTGACAGCCTCTGTGGGCCTCTTGGAGCGTTTGGACATAGCTTCATGGCCGCATCAATAGTTGCTTTTCGGTCGACGGCGCGCCGATTGCTTGGCCGCAAATTCAACTTGCACCGAAAACACGCTCGGTGCGCAGGGGCGGAATTGCCGAACGATATAGCCGGATTCGTGAAGTTGCGTCAGCGCCCTAGAGATGCTGGTCTCACATAGTGAAGTTGCTTTCGACAGTGTTGGCACACTCAAGGAGCAAACTCCGTTTTCGTCGGCGTACAGTGCCAGCACGTTTATGACGCTCTTTTGTGTTGGACTGAGCTTCAGCCACAGCACAGCATTGATCGCCGAGGTGCTCATTTCGGCACTTTCACTTGCGCCGCATTGATCGCAACACGCACCGCAACATCGCGGACACGTTCAGGGTTCACCAGCATGCGGCCCGCGTGAATGGCGATTGCTTTCGCTTCTGCGAGTGCCGGTCGATTCTGTCTGAGAAACCAGCGCGCGGATTGCTCGCTGGGGAACATCGCGCCCGGTGCGCTCTCTGCATAAAGCGCGGTAAGGGGGAAAAAATCGCCGATGACGGGTGAGACCGTGGGCGGTGCTGCGTTGGCTTGGCTGCGTTTCATAACTACCTCGTCTTGATCTGTTGGTGTCTTGCCGGACACGGGACACATGGCGATGTGTCCTGACGAGGATTACAGCGTTCTAACTCATTTCACGATATGGCAAACCGCGTGAATTTGTAACGCAACTTTCACGCAAGGGCGAGAAACACTTTCGGGGGCCGCGCTTTTCTGGGGTGCAAGCGTTCGTCAACCTCCGCAGGCGTAAGGCCAAGAAGGTTTCCCGCTAGGCGCTTTGTGGCAAGTTTTCGCTGCTTGGCATTGGTTGGGTATTCCATCTTCGGACTGCGTAGGCTTGCAATCCAACAACACGCGGAATCGTAGGCCGCTGCATCTTCCTCCGCACGCTCCAGCCAGTCACTAAAGAACTGCGTTGCCAGGTGCAGCACGACACCAGAAACCCAGACAACCCGCGAATGTCGCAAAGACGGTGACGGCTTTAGTTGCACGTAGGCATTACGTTCAACTACAACGCCCCGCTGCTGTATTTCAGCATGCGCAAGAGCATCGGCGAGAAATTGTCGATGCGCCTTTTTAACTGTTGATCCCATGCGCAAATCATCTTCAATTGTCTGCCCAAGGCCCGTCGCAATGACTTCATCGAAGTATTTACTTGGATTGCGTATAGACTCCAGAAACCAAGCGAGAGCGTTCATCGTCACCTCCGCCATGATCTGCTTTTCGGTAAGTAGCTTTCGATCAAGCCGCTTTGCTAACGCCGCCACGCCTTCAACGCTGAACCTAATCGGCGTGGCGTTCATCACCTCTCCTCGGAGTAACGCCTTCGCAGAGCTCGCCGAATCATTTGCAGCTCGCGCCACTAGCGCGCCCAGGTCGGCAGATACAGGTGCAGGATTGCTCGCTGGTTCGCTCATGTTGGCCTCGCTTCGATTTCAATTGCCCCAATCTTGCCCAGCGCCGCCTGCATCGCCGTCGCCTTGGTCTGTGTTGTCAGGTGCGCATAGCGCCGTGTCATGTCCATTTTGCGGTGTCCTAAAACGTCTGCAATCACATTCAACGGCACGCCCGCCTGGGCGAGATATGACGCACAGCAATGCCTAAGGTCGTGGAATCTAAAATTTTCGATTGCAGCGCGCTCTAGGGCCTTTTCCCACGTCTTTTTGATCGAGCACGGTGTTTGCTGTCGCGTTTGCATCGCACCGAACACAAAGCGCATTTTGTCGCTAGATTCAAAGGGCCGCAACGCGGCCACCACTTGCGGCAACAATACCAGCGTGCGCCGGTCGCCGTTTTTGGTGCGCCCTAGTGATGCCGTCGCGTTTTCGAGGTCCATATCGCACCAGCGCAGCGACAGTAACTCGCCCAAGCGTGCGCCGGTCAACATGGCCGTTAACACCATCGCATACATGCGCGGATACTTTGATTTTTTGCACTCAGCGAGCAAGCGCGTGCGCTCCTCGTCACTTAAAAAGCGCACACGCCCCGATGGTTCCGGCAATCGCCGGATGCCACGGCACGGATGCACCCATGCGCGCGGGGTGATGCGCGCTTGAATCGCCCAGGTGCAAACGCTGCCAAGGTTGGACATAAATTTATTCAGCGTTGCCGGTGACTTCGTTTTCTGTCCGGGCTTGGTCTTAAAAATGCGCTCGCCTTCATGGTCGCGGCCTCGAAACGACAGCGCCGGTAGCTTCGCCAATTCCTCGCGTGCAGCATGCACCAAATCACTGTCGATTTTTTCCAAGGTGAAATCGCCGATCAGGTGTTGCCAGATTTGCAGGCGGTAAGGCAAGGCGGTATCGCGCCCCGCGTATTGCGCCATGTACCGATCAATGATTTCGCGCATGGTCAGTGAATGCGGCCTCTCTGCCATCGAGCGAATGCGCTCGGTGATGCCCGCCGCCGCTTGGGTGAGTGTGCTCATGCTGCACCTCGCGTGTCGGCATATTGCGCGTCTGCGGAGTCGTTTGTGAGCTGCTGGGCGATTGCGGCCATTTCGGCGAGCACTTCGCCCGCGTGCCATGCCTGCGGGTGGCTTGCTGAAAAATCTTGTGAGGCCAACAGTGCGCCCGCCGCTTCCGCCATTGCGTGCAGCGTTGCGGCCCGATTGCAGGCGTGCGTCGCAAATTTTTGGGTGGGATTCGTGTCGCTGGTCGCGGCCCTTGGTGTTTGTTTGGCGCGCTCAAGAATCGGCGCGATGAGCACATTCGCATCAAGCTTTGCGGCAATTTTGGCGCAGCCCTCGCGCACAGCATCAACCTCGATTCGGGCTTGGTCGATGAGACTGGCCGCGAATCCGAGTTGGTCAGAAACCTCGGTGCGCTCGCTTTCGTAGGCACTGCCAAAGGCGTTGGCGAGACATTGCTCCGCCTCGCGCAGCTCTAGATGCGCAGCTAGAACGCCCGATTTTCTGAGTATTCCCGTATCAATGTCGTGGGCGACCTTACGCAGGACTGCGTAGGCCGTATCCGCGTTATCCGCCGCCTCGTGCAAGGCATCGTCGCCTGCGAAGTCGGCATGCGTGCGGATCATCACACTTGCGCCAAAAACTTTCGCTTGGATGCGAATCATCGGTGCAAACGTGGCACTGATTGCCTCTTTCAGGCTTTCGGCGAGTGTTTCAGCATCGGCAAACGCTGAAACGGGGTGCTGCGGTTTTGCTGGTTTCATTTCGATTCTCCTAAGTAGTGCCGGGGACCGGCGGGCTAGATGGAGTACGGAAAAAACACCAAAAAATCAAGATGTTATGGCTCCCCGACCTGGACTCGAACCAGGGACCTGCGGATTAACAGTCCGTCGCTCTACCGGCTGAGCTATCAGGGAATCGATGCGTGTATCAGCAATCGAAGACCGACATTTTAGCGGTTTTTGGGCGTTATGGTCAAACCCCATCAAACGGGGAACTTGAGCCTGCTTTGCCCGTTAGTTCGTTAGCGTTGGGGAGCTGGTGACGAGCGGACCTTTGCTGTTGCAGCCGCTAAGCTATCTGCCAAATATGCCCCGTAAAAGTCGGGCAACATGGTTCCCACGAGTGATTCGCCTATCGGCTGGCCGTCAGCACCAAAAAAGCTGACCACCGGGGCGAACTTGATGCCTCGTACTCGAACAAAATCCGCATGCGTAGTCGATTTGCCGTCAAAGCCACGCAGTACCGCGCTGGACTGTAGATCAATCTGGCGGATGATCGCCTTGGGTGGCACTTCGGCAGCGAGCGGGGTCAGGTGGCTGCGCCGTATGGCTTCACAGTAGGGGCAGCCGGGTAGGCTGTAGAGCACAAGTATTGGCACACCCGCTTTACGCGCGGCGGCGGCGTCGGCTTGTAGATCCGTGGCCTTGGTCAGGGTTGATTCCGCGAACGCCAATGTGCTGACCGCGAAGAGAAAAACGGCAGCCACCCTGCACGAAAGGTTCATAAACCGCCGTACTCCCGCACACAACAACAAGGGTTGCGCGGGGCGTGAGCCTTATGAGCCCTATGAGCCCTATGAGCCCTATGAGCCCTATAAGCCCTAGAAGCCCAATTTGCTCCAAATGGAATCGACACGGAATTAGGCTCCCGCCTCCGCGGGAGCGGGGCCGGGATGTTTGCGAGGAGCAACGATGTCTCCGAGCAGGGTAGTGATCGACACATTTTATTTCGCAATGCCCGCATTACCTTCCACCCCGACGAGCTTGGGCAGATTATTAGGCTCCCGCCTCCGCGGGAGCGGGGCCGGGATGCTTGCGAGGAGCAATGATGTCTCCGAGCAGGGTAGTGATCGACACATTTTATTTCGCAATGCCCGCATTACCTTCCACCCCAACGAGCTTGGGCAGATTATTAGGCTCCCGCCTCCGCGGGAGCGGGGCCGGGATGTTTGCGAGGAGCAATGATGTCTCCGAGCAGGGTAGTGATCGACACATTCTATTTCGCAATGCCCGCATTACCTTCCACCCCGACGAGCTTGGGCAGATTGAGTGCCTTCGGTTGTATGGTCTTTTTGTCGCGCAGGTAACCCGCCACCACGTCCCAAATCGGTGGCGATTTGGATTCGCGCGCGGCTTCCGCCACAGGTGCCCAGCCGGCCACCTTGTAGTTTTTGTTTGCATCGATTGGCTTGCCGTTGAGCGTCATTGCCGAAATACGATTGCCCATTTTTTCGTTAGGCGCAATGGTGTACTGCAGCCCGCCCACACGCACCATGTCACCGCCTTGTTGCAGGTATGGGTCGGGGTTAAACAAATTGTCGGCCACATCTTCAAGGACGGTCTTGATGAATTCGCCCTTCATCTCAGTCAGTGTAGTGAATGGGTACGTGATGGCCGTCTGGTCCATGACGTGTTCAAACGTGATCGCCTGGTTTGGCAGGATCGAGGTGCCCCAGCGAAAGCCGGGCGAGAACGCAATTTCAGCGCCCTGCATTTCCATCAACGCATCGAGAATGAGTTGATCAAACGTGCCGTTGAAATTACCGCGGCGGTATAACAAGCCCTTGGTCGTCGCCAGCTTCTCCGCAAGCTTTGCCTCATACGGCGCGCGAATGTTGGTGATGAGTTTATCCATCGCCGCGTCGGCGGGCAACAAGTTCGAGAACACGGGCAGCAACTTGTAGCGGAATTCCACCACCTTGCCTGCCTTTACGTTGAGGTCAAGCACACCTAAAAATTTGCCGTTTGAGCCGGCATTCGTGACGAGTGTCTTGCCGGATTTGTTTTCGACGATGGCTGGCGCAGGCACGCCGTCATGTGTATGGCCGCCCATGATCGCGTCGATGCCCGTCACGCGGGATGCCATCTTCAGGTCAACGTCCATGCCGTTGTGCGACAACACGACAACCGCCTGTGCGCCCTTGGCGCGCGCATCATCGACGGTCTTTTGCATTTCCATTTCTTTGATGCCAAACGTCCACTCCGGCGTGAAGTAACGTGGATTTGCCACCGGCGTGTACGGAAACGCCTGACCGATGATGGCGACTTTGATACCGTTCATTTCTTTCATGGTGAACGGCGCGAATACGGGGTCGCCAAAGTCAGTGGTGTGAATGTTCTGCGCCACAAAATCGATCTTGCCCTTGAAATCTTTTTCGATAATTTCTTTGACGCGTTTGTCGCCCAGCGTCATTTCCCAGTGGGCCGTCATCACGTCAACGCCTAACGCCAGACACGCATCGACCATGTCCTGACCGTTGGTCCATAACGCCGTTGCACTACCCTGCCAGGTGTCACCGCCATCAAGCAGCAGCGCACCGGGGCGGCTCGCCTTCAAGCGCTTCACAAGTGTGGAAAGATGCGCAAACCCACCCACCTTGCCGTAGGTTTTTGCCGCAGCTTCAAAATTCAAATACGTAAACGCGTGAGCCTCGCGTGTGCCGGGGCGCATACCGAATTGCTTTAGTAACTTCTCGCCCACCAAATGCGGCGCTTTTCCGCTTGCACCGGCGAGCCCAAGGTTTACGTTCGGTTCACGAAAGTAAATCGGCTTCAACTGCGCGTGGCAATCCGTCATGTGCAACAGGTGGACGTTGCCGAACTTCGGCAAATCGTACATGGCAACAGCGCCACCGGCAGGTTGTGCGGCAAGTGCCGAGCGTTGATCCAATGCCAAGCCTCCCGCAGAGGCGATTGCTAGGACGTTGAGAAACTCGCGTCGATTCATGCTGCTCATGTTGTTTTCCTAACTTGGGTCCCCGCCCGGCGCAACCCTTGTGGTTGTTCGCGGGGACGGGGGAGCTCAGTGGCCAATCATTACAAGTTGTGCCGGCCCGCGCATTAAAACTCGAGATCGTCCGCGATAGCTTTGATGCCCGCTTGTGCGCAAGCCTCATCCATCGCACCACCCGGCGCACCCGAGACACCGATACCACCGAGTAACGCCCCACCTGCCTCGATCATCAACCCACCACCGACGGTGACGACACGCGCGATGTGACGGATACCGCTGGAGGGTTTGTTGGACTCGGTTTCCTTACCAAGCTCCGTGGTGCTGGTTTTGAAGCTGACGGATGTCCAGGCTTTATTGACCGCAGTGTCCGGCGTATGCGCCCCGGCAAAACGGTCCCGCAACATCACCTGGGTATTCCCGCCTCGATCAACCACCGCAACGGCCACTTGTGCGCCATCCTTGCGGCACTTTTCAAGTGCTGCTTGTGCTGCGCGCTGGGCGGTTTCAAGAGTGAGTTGTTTGAGTGAAAAGGTCGCTGGCGCTGCGGGGGCGGCGTGTGCCGCAGTGGCGTTTGCGCCTAACAGCATTGCGGCGGTAATGATGCAAGATAGTTCTTTCATGTTGCCTCCTTGATCGCGTTCGACCATTGTTCGTCATTTCAAAAGCAGATCCCTCGACTTCGCTCGGGATGACGATTTTCTAGAGAAAATTTCTATGAAATTTCCAAAGAAAATCTGCTTCAACCAAACCACAACCAAAACTTGGATCCCCACCCGGCGCAACCCTTGTGGTTGTGCGCAGGGATGACGATTTTCTACAAAAAATTTCTGCGAAATTTTTTAAGAAAATCTGCTACAACCAAAACTTGGATCCCCACCTGCGTGGGGATGCCGATTTTCTACAAAAAATTCCTGCGAAATTTTTTAAGAAGATCTGCTACAACCAAAACTTGGATCCCCACCTGCGTGGGGATGACGATTTTCTACAAAAAATTTCTGCGAAATTTTTTAAGAAAATCTGCTTCAACTAAAACTTGGATCCCCACCTGCGTGGGGATGACGATTTTCTACAAAAAATTCCTGCGAAATTTTTTAAGAAAATCTGTCACTTGTTAACGGGTGATTCTGGATCCATCAGCAATGCGACCAAATCCTTGATTTGGGTTTCGGTCAAAACTTTGTTGTGCCCAAAACGCGGCATGTTCGAGCACGCGGCGTAGGCCTGCGAGTTGTAGATTTTGCCGTAGGCGTACTTGGCAATATCCGGCGAGTAGCCACGAAGCTTACCGAATTGATACAAGCTAGAGCCAATCGTGCCGTATGACAATTCCTGCGGCGCAAGCTTATGGCAGGCATAACAGTTGGCTCCACTTGGGTTCGCCGGGTTGTCAGTAAATTGCATGCCGACGCCAGATTGGGCAATCCGTTCACCGGCCTTCCAGTCGCCAAGATACTTGCCATCCGCGGGGAACGGGATGGTCTTCACGTTCTCTGCTTCGATCTCTGCCGCGAGTTTTCTTGGGATCGGCGTGACGGTGTACTTGGTACACAACTCCATTGCCTTATCTTGATTGAGCCGGTCGAGCTTGGCCTGGCCACGTTCTTTGAACGACGCCTTCATCACTTCTGTGGCACGGTCTGCGGGTTTGGTTTGTGCCTGAGCACTGGTCGCGGCGACCAGCGCGAGGGTTGCCATCAAATAAGTTGTCTTCATGTCTATCCCCTTAGCGCTTGATTGCGGGTGCGTTAAAAATGCCCCCATTCGCATTACGAGCAAGGTAGGTGGTTAAAGCCACAGAACCTTCGGAGGTGAAATCAAGTTCTGGGAAGCGTTGTTGACGGAAACAATCAAACAGACGCCACTGGAACGAACGAAGTTCGCCCTGGCTCACCCGGTAGGCCGGCCAGCTGGTATAGGCGCGCTGGGCAGGCTCTTGCTTGGTCAGATTCGGCAGATCCTGCAAACGAATACGAATGTTGTCCTGCGCATGGCAGGTTGCACATGAAAAGTCATGCGGCCCACCGCGATGGAAGAACATCTTCTTGCCAATGGCGTAGGCTTCTTTTTCTTTCGCGTGACTGAGTGAGACGTTCATCTTTGCACCGCGGGAATTCGCGGTAACGTAGGCCACCAGTGCTTCCATGTTGGACTTATTTTCTGCTGAGCCAAACGGCGCGCGTTTGGCTTGGTCATACTTGAAGCCCTGCAGCATCACCATACAGGTGACCAAACGCGACTCGAGGTCTTGCACACGATCTGTGTCTTCAAAGTAACGTGGTAACTTGGCGTACGCACCCTTCACCACACCTTCACCGAGGCCGAGGTCGCATTTTTCGAAAGACGCGTTCTTGGGGCCGCGCTTCTGTTTCCAGAGATCTTCACCACGTGCTTCCCAAAGGTCTGCGGGGTTGCCGTCGGCCAGCGCCTCGCGGTACTTCTCGATCTCGCGAACGGTGGCGTCGGTACTTTTTGCAGGAGTTACAGGGGCGGCGACCGCTTTGCTCGCCGCTGCGGGTTTGGCTGCTGCTTTGGGGGCGGGTGCCTGGGCGCCGGCGGTGCCGGCTGCGATAAGACCAAAGGCAGCTACCGCTGCCAGCCACTTTACGGCGGTGGGTTTTATGGTTCGATACATGTCGTCCTCCAAGTATTGGAACTGCATATGTGATCTGCGATCTGCGCTCTTCGGCGCATGAAAAATTCTTTGCTGCATTACTTCATACTTCAAAAACTGATGGCTACCAACATCAAGGCTTCAGATACACGTACCCTTCTCGCGCCTGCAACCGCGCGACCTCGGCAACACCGCTCGGTACTAAGCGGGCTTCTTCAATCACCTTTTTTGCGTCGATGTTGCGCCGCTCGAGTGTCAGACGGCAGACGCGGAAATCCACACCACGCTTGACCAGCTCCTGCACGTTCGAAACGTAATCGTTGCCGTTTTTGTCTTTTGCACCGTCCAGCAAGAAATCAATCCCGTTTGCATGTGTCACCACGGAGATCTTCGCCGTAGGGTCAGCGGACAGATGGTTACGAATATTGCGCAGCGCATTGGTCGCTTGGTCACTGCCTTCACTGACGTGATAAATCACCTTTACTGGTGCGGTCGATACCTGAGCAGGCTTGGTGGTCTCGTTGCCGACCACAACCGCACAGCCCGAAGCCGTGACGATTGCGGCCGCAAGTCCCGCCGCGGCGAGACGAGTGGCGCGCATTATGAAATCACCGCTTCGTCGGTACGCTTGTCACCTTTATTGTCCGTCCATGTGACGATGACTTTGTCGCCCGCTTTGGCACCGCCAAAACGAAAAGACAGGAACGGGTTCTTGGATACCGCCGGGCCCCACTGTGCAGACAAAACCGTCTTGCCGTTGCACGTTGCCGTAACACTCTGGATAAACCAAGCAGGAACCGTTTTGCCAGCCGAATCACGGCGCTGACCGGTTTCCATTTCGTGTGCCATCAAGACACGTACATCAACCATATTGCCCGCCATCTGGGCGCGAATTCTCATCGGATCTGCCATAAATTTCTCCTAATTCCTACGTATCGTTTTTTTCGCTGTGTGGGCGATCGTTGCAAAACTAGAAGCAAGTATTTCGATGTCAGGCAAGGCGCGACGAAGGCTTTGTGAGCGACATGTATGGGTTATACATGAGCGAACAAAACGAGGAAGCAACGCCGCATCACATCGAAAGACGCCGCTTCTAGCCGCCACATCCACCCAGGGTTACCTTGATCTCCTTCGTCGCGTAGTAGAACTTGCCGTCTGCCTTCACCACGGCGTGTACATTGGATGTCTGTCCCATCTTCACACGAGTCGAAACGGTGGCCTCGGTACCTTCTGGAATCGTAAACGCCGCTGAAAGCGAATTCGGATTCTTCTCGACCAAAATCGCGATCATTTCCGTCTTCGGAATTTTGCTTTGCACGCCAACCGGCACAACGGCACCGTTTTCCGCAATATCGGGGGCATTCACAAACGTGATATCCCTGGATTCGGTGGCAGCTGTTCCACCGAGCGCCTTCACCGTATCGTTAAGGTTTTTGGCTTCAAACGCATTTTTGTTCCACTCTTGCGCCGCGACATCACCTGCTCTGAGTAGTCCGGCACTCATCATCAATGCCATGACGGTGCTGCTGCTGCCAGCTTTTAGTACTTCGCGTCTATTCATGTTTATCCCTTTGCAATCTAAAGAAACGTACTTTTACTTGAGGCAAGCTGAAGAATATACAAGACTTCGCACATTGATCTGCCAAACAATCCTTGCTGCAGATCAACCCCAAAAACGCACAATGACTACTTACCACCCTGCAAACTCCACTCCACCAGCATTTTGATATCGGCGTCTGTCAGCTCCGGATGCGGTGGCATTGGGATGACACCCCATACGCCGGATCCTCCCTTGCGTACCTTGTCCATCAATTTGGCAACGGCTGAGCTGTCACCGGCATATCTCTTGGCAATATCGGCATAACTTGGCCCGACCAGTTTCCGGTTTGCGACATGGCAGGCGACACAGGTACTTTTGCGCGCCAACTCTGCGCCCGTCACAGCCTTTGCCGGCGCGGGTGCAGCCATCGGCACCTCGCGGGCGGACGCCATGACCGGCGGTGGTGGTTTGGTGGTGTCGGCCCCGCGCACCGCGCCAACAAGCCGATTCTGCTCGGCGATATTGCCGTGTGCATTCCGCGCATGGTCGGGCATGGTTGAGGACAGTGTGACTTCCTTGGTGCAGTTGGTCATACACGCCACATTGGTCACGTCACCTTTGCCGCGTACGTCCCACATCGGCATGAACTTGACCAAGCCGTTGCGATTCGGCAGGCGCGCCTGAACCTCGGCGATGTTTTTGTCGGAGAGCACAAAATCAGACGAAACAATGTCTCCAAGATTCAAGATGTACGCGGTCACAGCGTAAACCTCGTCAGCCGTCAGCGATTTCGGCGCATTCCACGGCATTGCGCGATTGATGTAGTCCCACAAAGACGACATCTCCGACAGCTTCATTAACGTGCTCCGCTGCGGGAAATCCGGCCGCTTTAGATTCGCCACCCGGCCGGTCTCGATGTCCTTCTTGGTCGTGCCACCGGCAATCGGCGTGAACACCTCGTTGGATTCGCCGAAGGTTCCGTGGCAGGACTCACACTTGGCTTCCCAAATCTGCTGCCCCTTTTGGACGGAGCCGGAACCCGCCGGTAGGCCCTTGAAATCCGGACGAACGTCGATATCCCAAGCTTTCACTTCGGCTGGTGTGGCAGCCCGCCCGATGCCGGGATATTTTTGTTGCGCCAGCGCGCTGACGCTCGCCAACAGCGCCGCACCGACCAAGGATGACTTGATGAATATGTTCATGTCGGTCTGGCCCCTAACCCACATGCACGTTAGACACTTCGCCATTGGTATCCAGCTTCCAGCTTTGGATCGCGTTGTTGTGATAAATCGAACGGGTGCCGCGCACCTGACGAAGTTGGCGCATCTGCGGCTGTACGTAGCCGGTTTCGTCGATCGCACGGCTTTGCAAAATCGCCGGGCTGCCATCCCAGTTAAATCCGATGCTGAATCTTGTCAGACATTTTGAGAGAACCGGGCTGTCTAACTTGGCCGTCCGCCAGTTGCGGCCACCGTCGAAAGAAACATCGACGCGTTTAACCTTGCCGCGACCCGACCAGGCCAGCCCACTGACGTTGTAAAAGCCCTTGTCCATTAGTGTTTGGCCGCCTGACGGGGTGGTGATGACACTCTTGCACTCTTGAATACTGGTGTACTGCCGATGGGTGCCATCGGGCATCAAGTCGATGTAATGCACGGTTTCGTCTTTGGTGGCGTAGGGTTTATCGCCGACTTCCAAACGACGCAACCATTTCACCCAGCTCACGCCTTGAATGCCCGGTGCCACCAGTCGCAGCGGGTAGCCGTTCTCAGGGCGCAACATCTCGCCGTTCATGGCATACGCCACAAAACAATCATCCAGCGCGCGCTCAATCGAGATGCTGCGCGTCATGCTTGAGCCATCCGCCCCTTCAGCAAGAATGTATTTGCCTTTCAACTTATCGAAGCCGCAGTCTTCCAGCAGAACGGACAGCGGTACACCGGTGAATTCACAACAACTCAACATGCCGTGGGTATATTGGACGGTTGGCACCGCGACATTGCCCCACTCCATGCCGGTGTTTGCACCACACTCGATAAAGTGCATGCGCGATACCGAAGGTAGCCGCATCAGATCATCCATCGTATAGACCTTGGCATTTTTCACCAAGCCGTTAATCATAAAACGATGTTTGGTCGGATCAATGTCCCACCAGCCTTGGTGGTGTCGTTCAAAGTGCAACCCGCTAGGCGTGATGATGCCAAACAGTCCCTGTAGCGGGCAAAATGACACTGACGCGGCGGAGACACGGGTCAATCCCGGGCTTTCGCGTCGCTGTAGATTCGCTTCATACTTTGACGGCATGCCGTAGGGTGTGGCGGCAACCGGTTGGCCCAAGCCCTTGGTGTGTTCGGGCAACTCAAGAATGTTCGGGTCGCCAAGCAATGGCGTCTGTGCGGCGGCACCGCTTGCAACGACCGCACCCGCGCCGCTCAAGGCACCGGCGAAGGCCCCGCGTAGAAAGTCACGGCGTCCGCGTTGAACGTCGGCAATCATTTCCGGCGAGAGAAAATTTTCTGGTGCCTTGGTGATCCGTCCGCTGCTAGGTTGCTCTGCCATATTGCTGGTTCCGATTAGCCCGCAGCGTAAACGCGGCGTAGTGGGGCGTGGTGGGGTGTCGTGGACATGATGATATAAGGTTCGGCTAATATTAGGCTAATCTAATACGAAGTCACGCTGCACCGCAACATGCTGGCAAATACGCTAGAGTGAGCCGATGGCCAACAAAAAACAATCTATCGCGACATCCCCACCACAACGCACCTTCAAACGACGTGCCGCGCGCCTTACAGACGCCAACACCGACATTTTTGACCTGATCGGCAAATCTCAGAACATTGAAGAAGCCGCTGTGGCGATGCAGGCGATGTCCCACCCGCTACGGATCAAAGTGTTATGCCTGCTCTCGTCGGGGGAGATTTCCGTTCAGGAAATTGTCGAGGCGGTAGGCACCACCCAAGGCAATGTATCCCAGCACTTGGCGATCCTGAAAGCCAGCGGCATGGTCGCCAGCCGAAGTGAGGGCAAAAGGATACTGTACCGGATTGAAGATCCACGCATCATCAAACTCATCTCGCTGACCCGCGAGATGTTCTGCTCAATGTAGATTCCATCTGGTTTATGCACGAGTGTGTTCGGCAAAATTTGGCTGAAACTGCTCGCCAAATATAGCGTTCGCGTGAACGGTACTGCTATTGTCTATTGACGCGGCAACCAACTCTGGACACCCGTTTCAGTCATCCCCAACTCGCACGTACAAGCAGAAGAGTTGCGCCGGGCTGGAGCCAGTTTTGCCGCTGCTATAACGTCCGCAAGCACGTTGCTAAGCGGCTCGCTTCCCCTCCTGCCATCCCTTGGGAATAGAGCCCAATAACTTCTTGGTGTATTCCTGCTGTGGGTGGAGATAGATCTCATCAGAGTTGGCGACTTCAATAACATTCCCCTCGGACATGACCATGACCTGATCGGAAATGTACTTCACCACCGCCAAGTCGTGCGAGATAAAGATGTAACTCATCTTGTACTCGTCTTGCAGGTCCTGCAGGAGGTTGAGCACCTGTGCCTGTACGGAGACGTCCAGTGCCGATACCGACTCATCACAAATCAGCACGTCCGGCTTCATCGTCAAACATCGCGCGATGGCGATACGCTGCCGCTGACCGCCGGAGAACTCGTGCGGATATTTGTAGAACGATACCTCTGGCATACCGACGCGCTTGAGTAACGCCATTGCCATCTGCACACGTTCTTGCTCGTTGGCACCAATCTTGTGGATGGTCATCGGCTCCAGCAAAATTTGGCCGACGGTAAAGCGTGGATTCAACGAGGCGTATGGATTCTGAAACACAATCTGGATGCGGCGCTTGTACTTCATCATCTGCTTCTCGGAGAGCTTTAGTAGATCGACGCCGTCGAATAGCACTTCGCCGCCGGACGCACTATGCAAACGCATGAGCGTCAGGCCGACCGTGGTTTTGCCTGAACCCGATTCCCCCACCAAGCCGAGCGTTTTGCCGCGCGCGAGTTTGAACGAGGCGCCCTGCACGGCGGCGACTTCACGCTTTTTGAACAGTCCATCCTTGAGTTGAAACCGCTTCGACAGATTACGCACGTCGAGCACGATTTCATCATCATCTGCATAACCCCGGGTTTGCTGCGTGAGATTCTCCAACCGCAAGCCTTCCGGTCGCAGGAAATCTTCGATAACGGGCAGCCGCTTCGGGCGCGAATCAACATTCGGACGGCACGACAGTAGCGCTTTGGTATACGGGTGCTGCGGCGCTTCAAAAATTGCCTTTGCCGTCCCCTTCTCTTTGATTTCCCCCTGCTGCATCACCACGACGTGATCGGCGATCTCACCGACCACCGCCAGATCGTGGGTGATAAACAGCACCGACATCTTGTGTTTCTGCTGGAGTGATCCGATCAAATCCAGAATCTGCTTCTGGATGGTCACGTCGAGCGCCGTGGTGGGCTCGTCGGCAATCAACAACTGCGGCTCGCAGGCAATCGCCATGGCGATCATGACGCGCTGTTGCTGCCCACCCGACATCTCGTGCGGGAACGAATGCATCCGCAACTTCGGGGTCGGAATGCCGACTTCATTCATCAACTCTTCGGCACGGCTCCATGCCTGTTTACGCGTCATTCCCATATGAAGCCGCAGCGTCTCGGCGATTTGGTCGCCGCAGGTGAAGACCGGGTTCAGAGACGTCATCGGCTCTTGAAAAATCACCGAGATGTCCTTGCCGCGGATGCTGCGCATTGGTGCATCGCCAAGCGCCAGCAAATTCTGGCCGTTGAACAGAATCTTGCTGTCAGGCGACAAGATCGCTTGCTCAGGTGGTAGCAGCCGCACAATCGACATCGCCGAAACCGATTTGCCGGAACCGGATTCACCGACGAGGGCGACGGTTGAATTGCGCGGCACGTCAAACGAAACACCTTTGACGGCATTAAAGATCGTGCCGCCGTCGAGGCGAAACTTGACGTTGAGGTTTTGTACTTCGAGTAGGTTATCCATGTTGTCCCCGGCCATCACTTGATTTTCGGATCGAGCGCATCACGCAACGAATCCGTGAGCATCGAAAAGGCGGTAACCAACAGCGCCATCGAGACTGACGCGGCGACCAGTTGCCACCATTTGCCAATCACCAACTCCGATTGCGCCTCGGCGAGCATGGTGCCCCAAGACACGGAATCGACCGGCACACCCAAGCCCAGAAAGGACAAGATGACTTCAGCCTTGATGAACTGCACAACGTGTTGTGACAGTTGTACCAAACAAACGTGTGAAACATTTGGCAGGATGTGAACGAACATACGGCGAGTGTGAGAGGCACCAATGGCTTGCGCGGCTTTGACGTATTCGCGTGAGGCGTGTTTGATGTACTCGGCGCGCACCAAACGGTAGATACCCGTCCAGCCGGTGAAAGCCAGAATGAAGATGATGGTATCGAGGCCGCGTTTGAATACCGCCGCGAAGGCCAGGATCAGCAGGATGTACGGGATGGAGGTGAAGACGTTGTAAAACCACTCCAAGAAGTCACCGGTCTTGCCGCCCATGTAACCGGAGATGGCACCTAGGACCGTACCGATGATGGTGGCCAGCAGGGCCGCAATCAGCCCAACGAAGATCGATGTTTCAGCACCCTTGATCGCCTTCTGAATAACGTCGCGCCCCCATTTATCACCGCCGAACAACAGTGTATCGGCACGCGGCGTATCGGTAATCTTGATTTCTGCGGTTCGCTTGGCCCACTCCTCATACTTCGGGGCGAGCGGATCAATGTCGGACAAATCCACGAATGGCACTTTTGCAGAAGTGTCTTTCTGCGCCGCCTGCGCCGCCTCCAGATTTTCCGCACCCGCCATAAAACTCGGGTTGGCGTATGAAACACCGACTTCTTTTGACCAGTTCTTGGCGACCAGACCCGTGTATGAACCTGCCATGAGCAACAGAAAGAACAGCACGACCACGAGTGCGGTCATGCCGATCTTGTCGCGCTTGAGTCGACGCCAGGCCAGTGTCCAAAGTCCGGGGGACGGCTGGTGCAGCGGTGCGGCAACAGGTGCCGATGGAGGTTGATTTAGCACAGCACTCATAACGTACTCCTCAGAAAACTTGCGCGCGGAAGCACCGCGCGGGCAATAACGCAAGAAACTTGGACCCCCGCCTGCGCGGGACGATTTGGCGACTAAGCGCATCCGCTCGCCAATCGCGGCGAGGCTGCACCTCTGGCTCTTGGGCGGAATAACATAATTGATTGGACCCCCGCCTGCGCGGGGCGATTTGGCGACTAAGCGCATCCGCTCGCCAATCGCGGCGAGGCTGCGCCTCTGGCTCTTGGGCGGAATAACATAATTGATTGGACCCCCGCCTGCGCGGGACGATTTGGCGACTAAGCGCATCCGCTCGCCAATCGCGGCGAGGCTGCGCCTCTGGCTCTTGGGCGGAATAACATAATTGATTGGACCCCCGCCTGCGCGGGGGTGACGCATCCGCTCGCCAATCGCGGCGAGGCTGCGCCTCT
>Ga0315907_10001444_pt1 | contig 32083 bp, 31 predicted proteins | sample LakEriMetagenome_3_FD_203525 | JGI IMG/M metagenome (GOLD analysis project Ga0315907, IMG submission 203525) | Freshwater fungal communities from buoy surface, Lake Erie, Ohio, United States - Buoy 12 MA123 | ecosystem: Environmental > Aquatic > Freshwater > Lake > Lake biofilm | place: USA...
GGGCGTCCCAGGATGACCTTGGGTTACTGCACTCCACTGGAGGTCTATGCGCAGCACTTGCAGCGCCTTAGCCTCCAGGCTGATTCAGTGCATTGAACAAATGTTGCACTTGGACTTGAATCCGCCCCCTGACCTTAGGTGTACTATTGCTATGAAAATAATAGCTATAAGTGCTTGACTTACTAAGGCATAGCGCGTTTTTGGCTTAAAAACGGCTGTTTGGGGGCTTGCAGACGGCTTTTTTGCAGCGCTGTGCGCCCATGTGAGGTAGATGATCAACTTATGGAGCGGCGTCTAAGTTATAAAGCAGGTTTGGCTTTGGTCATAACATTAGGCGTATACAAAATGATGCCACATGGAAAAAGCTTTCTGTATAGCCTTTGTGGCACCATACAAGGTAGGCTCGGTTGGGCTAGGGAAGAAATGTCTTCTTTCTGCCCAAGAATTGAGGAAATAATGACCTCCACTGAATGGCTGAGTTGCGCTAGCTTCGATACTGTTCATTACGTAATGCGTTTCGGTCAAGAAGGCCAATCAGAAGTCTATTGCCGTCGAAAACCAAAATACAGCGAACTTGAAGTGGCAAGCCAAGAATCCATGAAAAGGTTGCATGACGTGTTTCTTAATCGTGAATTGCTTCGACGTTTTCTTGCTACAGAGGTTAAGCGCGTACTCGAATATGTTCGAATCAAATACAAGCTTCCCGAGAATGAATTGCTATTCGCCTTTCTCGCGCTTGAAGCAGGAAGTGCCGAGCAAGGCGCTCCAGCCGACTCTAAAATGCAGCGCAGCTGAGCTTATATGTTCAGGCTATAAAAAACCTCCGGCGATTTTCTAAAAGGATTTTTGAGAAAAATTGACGCGTTAGAACTTGCAGACACTGCGATCTCAATGTTACGAATGGTTTTTCCCCTAAACTGAGTCATGTCGTATCTTGCAGTGGTTTTTTACACCCTCGTTAGAGTAAATAGATCACTATTTTTAGAGAGCTTTTCTTGAGAAATTTATTTTTGGCTTTAGTTGTGGTGAGTTTGGCTATTACTGGATATGGATTATATGCATGTAATGCAATAAACGAGATAGCCATGCAGGCAGGGCATATTTTACCTAAAGATAATTTTCAATCAGAGTTGTGCATTAAGGCAGGATGCTACTACGTTTCTGTAGAAGATAAAATTAGCCATGAATTTCATTCGGCGGTTACGGCGATAGGGATTTTCATCTTTGTCATTTCATTATTGTTAAAAAGGGTGCACGAAAAGAATTTCACCATTTCTCGAAAAGGTATTGCAAAATAAATTCTCTGCGTACATTCACTAGCAAGGCGCTAATGTAGGCAGTTTCGCTGCTGTGCTGTTTGGGCAGACAGCTTGTCGTTAGATAATTTTCTATGAACGCAATTGAGGCAATCCAAAAAGCTTGGGGTTGGGTTGGCATTGAGCCAGAGGAAATTGTCAGCGAAAATGATTTTGGTAATTTGATAATTCGAGATGTTCTAGGTAGATATTGGCGTCTGTGTCCAGAAGATGTTTATTGCATAATCGTAGCTCACGATCAAGAAGCCTTTAATACTCTCTCCAGAGAGCAAGCTTTTTTGGAAGATTGGCATATGTCTGCATTGGTCGAAACAGCCAAAGACCAGTTTGGCGATTTGCTACTTGGTCGAAAATATCATTTGTCTATTCCGGCGGTCTTGGGAGGTGCTTACGATGCATCAAACATTCGTACTGTTTCGCATATTGAGCAGATCCTATTCTCCGGAGATATTGGCCGAAAAATTAAAAGCCTTCCTGATGGTTCGCAGATTCAACTCACGGTTCTCTGATGGTGGCGTTTAACATTAAGTCGAGAGTGACGCTCACAAGCTGCGCTGGTGGCTCCCTACGCCGCTGCGTAGCTCCGGCTGCCCCTCACTTCCACGTTAGCCCACGCCATGCCCAGCCAGCCTGATTTGCCAGAGTTCGCAGAGATGCTCACGATGACGGAGCGCATCCGCATCATCGTCTTCGGAATATTGCTTGGGGCCGCCGTAGTCATCTTGGCTAAGGGTTGGCTGTTCCCTTGGCTCAAGGGGTTCGCCACCACAGCCCATTGCCGTACCGTTTGGGGCGTTGATGGTGTGTCAGTCCTTTGGTACGGACTTTTCGTTGGGCTGCCGCTTATCGTGGCGCTGTTGATACTCGCGTTTGTTGGCTGGCGTGGCTATAAAGTCCTGCGCGATGGGCAATTTCCGCCACTCAAGGAGAAGGTGGCACGCCCAACACGTATTCGCAGAGGTTGGGTGGCCAAGTTCATTGCTTATCTGCATTTTGGCCTTTGTCTTCCACTGTTTGCGCTGTCTGCGTGGGGTTACTTTCAGGCTGCTGAACTTCTCCAGCGCCCAATCCCGGCATCTGCCTATGAGACGTGCGCAAAGAGTAGTTAATTTGTATCTGACTCCATTTATGCCAACAGATGAAAAAATGCATCCAGTGCAGGTAAACCTTCTCGGGGCTAAGGCTATAGTGAAGGTAACGAATGCGCTCCCGAACCTGATCCAGAAGGCGGGTTAAGCGCAATGCAGGCGTGCCGGGTTTTATGGAATTTTATACCTGTGTTTTTGTGTAGTTTATCGGTCGCAAGCTCAAGCTGTAAGCCGCTTTCAGGAGGAATCCGTGTCCAGAATATCCCGCAAGTCCCAGTTTATCCCGCAGGTTTTGCGGTTTAAATTACGTTAGGCATCAGAAAACCTGGCCCACCGCTCCTGCCGGAGAGCCGCAAAGCTCAACAAAGAGGAAGACCTAATAAATGATTTCAGATACCCAAGCATCACTCGATTCCAAGCATTACTCACTGAAGATTCACTTCTTCTACGTTGTAACAATTCTGGCGGGACTAATCATTCTGCTCGCAACCCAGCATTGGACTACACTTACTGGATTCACAGAGTACTTGAGTGTCGCTGCAACGATAACTTCACTCGTACTTGGCGTGCTGGCGATCATTTACTCATTCGTATCGAGCAATTCAACAAACAACTCACTTGGATCGATTGAGTCTTCGGCTAGCGATATTAGAACAATAGGTGGAGAGCTAAGGGCAATCGTTTCGGGCGGGCAAGATCTCCAAGGAAAGGCCGAACGCCGAAACGAGGAACTTCATTCTCTAATCGGAGATTTGCGAATTGCGGTTGAAACTGTGTCAAGCAAGACCAAGGAAATTGCTGGGGCTGTTGAAACATTGCCGACTCAATTTGGTGAGCTGCGTGATGAGGTACGAAAGCGAACTCAAGCAGAGCCAAATCAACAATCAAGAGAGGATCTTCGCTCAATCTGGACAACGGAAAAAACAAGCGCGTTCTTATCAAATTCGAGCCTTCTCGGAATTGTGGCCATAAAGGCAATGGTTGATGCAACGGTTCAAGAAAAGTACTGCAATCTAAGAACGCTATTCGATACGGCCCAAAGCAAGAACTTTGAGTATTCTTATGGCTTTCTGATATGCGCAGGAACCGCGGGCATATTCAAATACGATTATCCGGATGGGGAAACTATGTTAAATGGCGTCGCTAGAATTAAGGGCTTATCCGATGAGCTGAAGAGTCTTGTCGATTCCGAATGGTTGAAGAGATCAAACCATGAAGACTCAGGTAAAAAGCGTTCGGCAAACCGGTATGCGTCACGAATATTGGAAAGCATAGTTGATGCCCCAACGACTGATGCCTAACCATTCGCTCAACCAGACCCATTGCGGCATGCGGCCAAAGGCCCGCCATTTCATTCTGGGCCTTTGGCCACATACCGCAACGGTTCGGTTAGCTCAAACGTTAGTCTGAAAACATGTTCGACCGGTTATTCAGGATTGGCCTTTTCTTGAGCGCAGGCGTGCCGCTTCTTGGATTCGGCGGGCTTCTAGTGTCGGGGCTCATACCAGGCTGCAAGGTCGGCGGCTCAGGTGGGGCTGCGTCCGGGTGCTATTTGTTTGGCCTGAATTTGAATTGGTTCGTGGACTCGTCGCTCGTTGTACTTTTTGGAAGCATGTTTACGGTTCCTGTCGGTCTTGCTATTGTCATGCTCACGCTCTTTAGTCGGGCGATTCGTGAACACAGGCGTAGGGGAGACCCCGCAAGTAGCTCCGACCCATACAGATTTTTGGTTCCGCCAAGCGATCAGGGGAAGAAAGATCAATGACGTCTTTAGCGCAGTTCCCGGCCAACAGGTCGTTCAACGTGGACTCGCAGCGGCATTGCGCTACTGTCCTGTGCTGGCGTTGAGATGGCGCCCAACTTCGCACACTTCAACCGGTAGACGCTCGCATTAAATCCCTGTAGCGGCTTTAACCCCTAAGGTAGACCGTTAAATGCTATTAAAATAATAGCTATAAATGCTTGTTTTCCTTAGGCATAGGCCTAATTTGACTTAAAAACGGTCGTTTTGATGCTCCCCGATGGCCCCATGGGCGCTACCGCCCCTTCTGCACCCCTTGCGCCGCCCGCCAACAGCCCACCCGCGTTGCTACTGGCCCCTATGGAAGGGCTGCTTGATTTTGTGCTGCGCGACGTTCTGACCCGCGTGGGCGGGGTAGACCGCTGCGTGTCAGAGTTCATCCGCATCACCGGCACTTTGCTGCCCGACAAGGTATTTTTGCGCTACATGCCCGAGCTGCGCAACGGTAGCCGCACCCTGGCCGGCGTGCCCGTGCGGGCGCAGTTATTGGGATCTGACCCCGTTTCTATGGCTGAAAACGCTGCCCGTTTGGCCGCTTTGGGGCCCGAGGGCATAGACCTTAACTTTGGCTGCCCCGCCAAGGTCGTTAACCGCCATGGTGGTGGGGCGGCTTTGCTGCAAGAGCCCGAGCGCATCGCCACCATAGTGGCGGCAGTGCGCAGGGCGGTGCCAGCACACTTGCCCGTGTCGGCCAAGATGCGCCTGGGTTTTAACGATGCATCGCTGGCCCGCGAATGCGCCCAGGCCATGCAAGCTGGTGGTGCGACAGAGCTGGTGGTGCATGCCCGCACCAAAGCCGACGGCTACCGCCCCCCGGCGTATTGGGAGCAAATTCCCGCCATCCGCGAAGCCGTGGGCATCCCGGTGGTGGCCAATGGCGAGGTTTGGACGGTAGAAGACGCGCAGCGCTGCCGCGCACAGTCAGGCTGTAACAACATCATGCTGGGCCGAGGCATGGTGGCCGACCCCGGCCTTGCCCGCGCCATCCGCGCTGCTGATGCAGGCCAGCCCGGCTCAGATGTGCTGCAATGGGCCGACTTGCTGCCGCACATCGCCATCTTTTGGGACAAAGTCTGCGCAGACCTCGAACCCCGCCAGCGCGCAGGCCGTCTTAAGCAATGGCTTAACCTCTTGCGCCGCCGTTACCCAGAGGCCCAGGTGGCTTACGACCATGTTCGCACCTTGACGGACCAGGGCGCTGTGACTGCATGGGTGCGGGACCATCAGTCTTGAACCATCATGTAAGTCATACAACCCCATACAACAGGCATGCACAAGCTTGCCTCAGCCCAACAGCAACAAAACCACCTCATGAGATCGGAAGCCATGCAAACCTTTGCTGTCAATTTTGTTCATGCTGCGGTATTGATGACAGCCGCTTTACTGCCCAGCTTGGCAATAGCCGACACGGGCATTCACACTTGGTTGAATGAGGGGGAAGAGCTGACCGCCACTTTGAAGATCGATGGCAAAGTGGTGTGCCAAATTCGTAACGAATTGGCGTTGCACGATGGTATGCGCCGTGAACCCAGTTGCGTTTTTGATTTGGCTCCAGGCGCAAAAACCGCTACCTTGACGGGCACGCTCAAGCGCCCAGGCTGGATACAAAAGACCACTTCGCTCAAGCATTGGAAGTCGATTACCTTCAACCACCGCTGGAACCTAGTGGATGCCGCACCCTACACCCAGGCGTTGTATGACCCTCAATCCAGTTTGGGCCAGCGCTTGCTTAACTGGTCTAAGCAATTAGACAGCTACCAAAAAAAGTACCCGGCTGAATATTTTTCTGCCTTCCGTGCCAAACCCGGGCCAGACATCAGCAAGGAGATTTCTGCGGCAGAAAAGCGTTTGCGTATGCAATTGCCTGGCGCACTCAAAGAGATTTTGCGTTTACAAACCGAGATGGGCGACTCTTACTTCCACAGGCCCAAAGACCTTCAAACGGTTGAGCAAATGCTTTTGCGCGACTGGGATTACAAAGCGCTCCCAACGATCTTGCCACCCGATGTGCTGGCACGCTATCGGCGCAGCTTGGCTGTTTTTACAGAGGTAGGGGATGGCCTGGGGGCTTTGGCCTTTGATCCGCAAGGTGTGCAAAAAGACGAAGCATCGAATGTCTGGGGCGACAAACATGGCCCAGGTGCAAAGACATCGTTGACGCCCAAAGGAGTCTGGTTTTGGCTGCACCAAGACACTATTGACAAACCAATGCTGCTTTTAAGCCGCCAGCGTCAAGCGCTATCTGACGAGCAAGCACTTATGAGCGTATTGCAGCGGTTTGAAGTGGACGATGTTTTAGAGTCCGTAGTCAAAGCAGGCTGGGTGGCGAAGGTGGATGATGAAAAAACCATCTGGGTAGACTCCGCCCATCCACGCGCTTTATTGCAATTGCACTTTGACGATAAAAAACCAAGACTATGGATGCGCAGTTATGACCACTTTTATAGCCTGCTAGCACCCTGATTCTGTCATTGTCTTATCCGCACCTGCCCCTTGAGGACGTTTTCCTGGAAACGTTCATTGAAGGCTCCTTGATATCGTTATGCTGGCGTGATATTCACCATGCGCTCCACATACCGGGCAATCAAATCAATCTCTAAGTTGACTGCACTGCCCACTTGCAAGTCCCCCAGGGCGGTGTTTTGCACCGTGTGCGGAATCAAGTTGATACTGACCTCGCACCCAGCAGCGCTATCGCTAATGCGGTTAACCGTCAGGCTGACGCCATTGACAGTAATAGAGCCTTTGTAGGCCAAATACCGCCCCAGTGCAGCGGGCGCCAATATGCGCAGCTCCCAGCTTTCTCCCACGGGGGCAAAAAACCGTACCTCACCCAGGCCGTCCACATGGCCCGACACCATGTGCCCGCCCAGGCGGTCGTTGGCACGCAAGGCTTTTTCCAGGTTCACGCGGCCTGTGTGTGCCAGTCCTGTGGTTTTGTTCAGCGACTCTGCCGATACATCCACCTTGAACCAGCCCTGCGCCACATCCATTTGCGTAACGGTCATGCAAGCGCCGTTGATGGCAATGCTGTCACCCAGGCCCACATCGTCTAAGTAGCCAGGCGGCACGTGAATGGTCAGTTGTTTGCCATGGCTGGGTAAATCACCCAGGTTGGCGATGGCGCTGATGCGCCCAATGGCAGTAATGATTCCTGTAAACATGGCCCGATTGTGGCAGGGCTGGGAACTGTGGGGCGCCAAGTTGTGCCAAGACCGGTTAAAGCACAGGGTCGCTGGCTAATGGCTTAAAGAGCGTCTTTTAAGCCCCTTGAGCTGCTTGAATGCAAACCTTGGCAAAGTCATCACAGCCCCTTACTCGTGCAATCACGCGCAAGTCTGGCCCCACGGTTTCTACCGACGTGAAATCCATCGCCAAGCCATCCGACAACTGCGCCAGCGGCCCCATGTTGGCCATACCCAGGCCAGGCCCCAGCAGGGTAGGGGCCAAATACACCAGCATTTCATCTACTAGCCCCTCCCGCACCAAAGAGCCGTTGAGCTTGTGCCCCGCTTCAACATGCAATTCGTTAATGCCGCGTTGGGCCAGGTCGCGCAGCATGGCGGCCAAGTCCACCTTGCCATGGGCATTGGGCAGGTAAACGACTTGCGCACCTTGCGCTTCTAATGCCGCTTGCCTCTCAGCGTGCACCTGTGCCGCATAAATCCAGCATGCACGGCCAGTGCGAAAAATCGCCGCATCTGGGGGCGTTTGCAATTGGCTATCCACCACCACCACATGGGGTTGGCGTGGTGTTTCAATGGCTCGTACATCCAGCCGCGGGTTGTCCTCCAGCAAAGTACCCACCCCGGTTAAAACAGCACAGGCCCTGGCCCGCCAATGGTGCCCATCAGCCCGTGCCGCCTCAGATGTAATCCATTGGCTGGCACCATTGTGCAAAGCCGTGGTGCCATCTAGCGACGCAGCAACTTTCATCCGCACCCAAGGCAGCCCACGTACCATGCGGCTGAAAAACCCCAGGTTCAATTCAACCGCCTGCTCAGCGCCAGCACCAACGTCCACCTGCACCCCCGCAGCCCGCAGCCGCGCAAACCCTTGCCCCGCAACCAAAGGGTTGGGGTCTTGCACGCAGGCTACAACCCGCGCAATGCCCGCTTGCACCAAGGCATCACAGCATGGCCCAGTCCTGCCATGATGGGCGCAAGGCTCCAAAGTAACAAAGGCAGTTCCTCCGCGCACATCCATGGCCGCAGCCTGTGCTGCTTGCAACGCCACAATTTCCGCATGCGGCCCACCCGCCTGCTGGGTAAAACCTTGGCCCAGCACATCGCCCTGAGCGTTGGTGATGATGCAGCCTACACGGGGGTTGGGGTTAGAAACAAATAAAGCCCTGGCCGCAAGGGCCAGAGCTTGTCCAATAGTATTCAAAATACTAATTAAATATTAGTCAAAAGTGCAGGTTGTATCACCTGCAGGTTTACAAACACGTACGCGTCCTGTGCCGGCAATTTTAATTCTACGTATATTATGCTCAGAAGCTATATCGTTTCGTTTAAATTCGATTGTGGATGCTCCAAAACCACCAGCCATGTTGACAGAGTTGTACTGAGAGAAACTAAGGTGGGTTTTCCCTCCATCACCAGCTGCAGTACCAGTAGCATTGATTTTAATATAGCTTGGTAATTGACCGCGATTTAATATAATTTCCTCATCTGCGTCAATTGAAAAATTATTATTTTTGTCTAAAAAAATAATCCAACCATCTTCCCATTTCTGATTGGCGCCGTTAGGGATTGCTACCGCAAGTGGCACTGTGCTACTTATTTTGTTCCTGGCGGTTGCTAAAGGCTCTGTGAATTGGTTAACAACTTCTCCTACCTCAGCATTGCGCAAATAATCCCGAAAACTGGGTACAGCGATCATTGATAGAATTCCTACCAATGAAAGTGCAACCATCATCTCAACAAGAGTAAATCCTTTTAGGATATTACCCTGAAAATGGAATGATTTAGATACTTTCATTTCCAGCACACTGATGTGTCAGTACCTGTGCAATCTTTTACGTCGGTACTGGTTATTCGTAGTTGAGTTATTTTAGAGTCGCCATATTGTGGTATTGCCACAAGTTGAACACAATCTCGAATTGTTTGGCCTGGGCATGCTTGAGCACTAACAAGGAAGCTTGGTTTATTTAGTGAACCAGTGTAGGTTTTGAAAGGAATATTTTGTTCATTGAGGCTGAATGCTCGATAGGTCCCGTTCTGTTGCTTAAATATTTCTTGCGCTGCAATCAGTTGATTTAACTCTGCCCTACCTTCAGCTCGCTTTGTTTTTCGTGTCGATTCAAGATACGAAGGATATGCAATAGAAGCAAGAATGCCAATAACACCTACTACGATCATTACCTCAATAAGCGTAAAGCCTAAGGATTTTCTTGGATTTTTCATGATAAACCTCATTTATTCTTTAACAACTGATAATTGTTAATCTGGCGCCAGCTCAATCTGCCCACTGCTGCCTCAGTTGTAACCTCAGGTACGTTTTGCTCCAACTTATCTTTCGTCCCAGATCCAACACTCACGATTGTGCTCTTGGTGGTTCTGGTACGGGCACCAGTGCTGTCACTGTCGGACAAGCTGGAGCTAATAGTAAAGACCTGTGGAGCGCCTTGCAAGCCAGACGAAGTGGGAGATATGGTGCCTAAACCTGAGGCTAAATTTGCGGCGTAAAAATAGCTACTTCCGCCGCCGCAGGCATTGCTAGATGCGCTGGGTGGTAACTGGCTGTTGAAATAAATCTTGTTACCCAAAACAAGCGCATCTGTAATTTGTTTTTCACCACCCGCAGCCCCACTGTATGGAAGATCCATGTACCAGCCTGCACGCTCAGAGTCGCCGTCAGCATCAGGTCGTCCCCAAGAGAAAGGCGACATACTAATCGTATTGGCAATAGAGTCGACAGCTGCTTGTTTGAGACGACCTCTTCCCTTAATGTAGCTTATGCCACCACTGGTATCGAGCGTTGTGTCGTCAAGTTTGTCCAAAAGGACATAAAAGGACTGCTTTTGCGTACTTGAATTCACGCCATTATCAGATGGTTCTAAATATTTCCCTGTGCCGACGGCAACAACCAAGCTATTCACCGGCCCATAAACAATAGTCGGCTTACCTGTTAGTGGTTGTACTTTACCAGTGCTGTCTTTGGTAATGTAAAAAGGTACAGGCCCAGATGAATTAGAGAATGCAGAAACTGCATTTAAGTCCCAAGCGCTAGGATTGCTGGTAGATAAATCTGCCTTTGTCATATCTAGCTTCCACAGGTTTCCGTGCAAGTCTCCTGCATAAATATATTCGATATCACCATTGGCTCTCGAAGTAGCATCAAGATTCAGTATGCCCGTTGCAGCTGTTTTTCCGCTAGGAAGCTGCGTGCCAGTTGATAGTAAAGAATTAAATGGCAGTGATATCTTAAAGTAATTAACCCCAAGTTGCCATTGTGTTGATGCGCCTTTACCGAGTTCAAGCATAAAAATGGCGGGTTTCCCCGTGAGGCTAAATGTGCCATCATCTACATAGTTGTTGACGCCACTACCAAAAACAGCAAACCATTTATACTCAGGGTTAGCTGCATTAGGCGCTGAAACACGAAGTTTCATGATACTGGGAGGGCCCATGATATTCCCCATGTCGGTATCATGTTTATCAGTAAACTCCCATAAAACTTTGTCAGTGCCAAAATTATTCGGATCGGTAACATCTAAGGCAAAAATACCCTGGCCACCGTTTCCAGTACCAGAAACCAGTACGGTTTTCCAATTGGGTGTGTTAGCTGAGCCGAGGTTGGCTTCAGCAATACTAGGCGTAGCATCGACAAAGCTTGTATGTCCAGTGGAGTTGTAATCAGTATTCGTTAATGTTGATAACTTTGGACCAACCCAGCTTGGGATATATGCAAATTTCTCCTCAAGTGTGTTGGCATCAAAGGCGTGTAACATCCCATCGTTGGCACCAACAAAAACAATCGGTGAGCGATTCGCGTTAGCGTTGTAGAAAGATTTATAGCCTGCATCAGTAAAGCTTTGAGATGGTTTGCCCATGTATACAACTGCCGAATTGATGATGTCACCTAAACGGCTTGCCCTGATACGGAATAAAAGACCCTCATCTGCGCGATCACCACGAATAAACTCTAATCGCTTTTGTCCGTTGCCGTCAGATGCGAGTAATTGATTTGGCTTGTCAAGAGCGTCAGATAGCGCTGTCTCAATTGCGCCCCATTTAAAATTGGTGGCTGCATCTCCAGTAATTGGGTAAACAGATTTACCAACAAAGATCTTTCTATTATTAATGCCGCTTATTGTTAATGCATCTAGCTTTTCAGCAGCTGAAACAGCTGGCATGTCAGGTTGCACAACATTATTGGTTCCATCAAGTTTAATCACTGATTTGCGCACATCCCCACTCCATCTTTCAGGGTTGAATTGAGATGTATAAATGAATCCGTCATCTGTACTCAACTGACTGGTTGAGGATGCACTGCCAGCAATACTTGTACTCGCAGCAGCAGTGCTTGCAAAAATTTCATCAATCGCATCGACTAATTTTTGTGCATCGCTTGCCAAGAAGTAAGTTTTAGCTTCTCCTGGTGAAGTATCTTGCTCCCAATTACTTCCATCAGTGAAAGGGTTACCTCTACCTGAAGGATCACTGAACCCACCATATTTCGCTGTCAAGAAAAATTGTGTACTGCGACGAAACGATTCGCTGTTTGTTGAAGCGCTGTTTTCATTGACGTCGATAACATAGGTTTTCGCGCGCATGCCTGGCCTACGTTTAGCTGCATTTGACCAATTAGCACCACGAATGTCATGTGTATTTGCCCAATATGCAATACCTGCCATGTAGTAACGGGCTTTACCACCAGAACCTGTATTAATGGTGTGCAGATTTGCAAGAGAAGGGTTGACATATGCCGATGGATTACTTGTTGTACGTGCAACGCCATTTCCGTCAATGTAGGGAACACTCGTATTAGATTCAAACCCGCCAACAACTCTAGTCCATTCGGAAAAATTAGGTACATTGTTGGCTAAGCTGACTTCGGCAGTTCTATTAAAGTCTGCATTGGCAGTGCTTGTGTTTCCAGGAATAGATTTATCACTGTGCGTAAATACATCCCCTATGAACATAATATTGTTCTTCAGGCAGGAATAATCTTTTGTAGGATCTCCGCCTTCAAAAGGGTCAGTCCAAGTTGTGTAGGCAGGAAAACCATTTAATTGAGCTGTTGATATTGATGAAACAGCTTGTGGCGTGGGTTGTAAGCCTTGCAAATATCTTACCGATTCATAATAAAGTTCACCGACAGGGTCAAAGCTTTTATAGAGACCAGGTGTTGGCCCTACACGACCGAATGTATTTAAATAATTGGCTACACCACTAATCCCTATCGGGTCGTTTTGAGGATTTGTAAAGAAAATTCCTGTATCAACATCCCATTCGCGTTGCGGATTAAGGCCAGCCACAGGAGTTCCATCGCCATTAAAAGCAGTTGGGCCTACCGATTTCATTGGGGCGCGTAGTACTCCACCGTAGCGGGCATCGCCATCCATTAGATACCCAAAAGCTGCCAAGCGAATCCGATCGCTGTACTTTTGCATGTTGCCGGTGGGTTTATAAGTGCCATTGGGGTAACGCTGGCAAAGCTCTGTGCGTGGGTCAAGTAGCGCACTGCTCGCAAATGGGGGGGTGCCAATAGTGCCAGTTTCGCAAACTTTGACCCGCGTGTAAAACATATCGGTTGACAGAACTGCTGATGTACCTGCAGGTCCTGTAGTACCACTGCCAGATTTTTTAGCGCCTAAGCTGCGACTGAAATCTGGGGTGACACAGCTACCTGTGCTAGTGTTGTTGGCAAAGAAAATTCTATTTGAGCAATTTGAAATAAATAGATTTCCATTGTGATTGCCCAAAAGGCTAAGCGGTACAACAGTTTTAGCCACAGCATTACTAACACTTTTCTGTGGAAAGTATGTGCCGTTATTCCAAAAGTCATTTTGAAGAACAGCTCTTTGCAGTACTGTCAGTTGTTCTGTATCAACTATACGGTCACCGCCAGTAAGAGCTAACCGTAAAACGTCAATAGAGGAACCAGAGGCCCAGTTCATAAAATTTCCGCTGAATCCTAGACCTGCGCATTGTCTATTAGTCGCCGGGCCTGTTCTATCAAAACGTCGTAGGTCAGGGTTTATATCATTGATGTATTCATAACAGCTATTCACATCGAAATAACCAATATATTCGCTTGCACCGTTGTAAGCCGCTCGATATTGAGCGCCCGTGGTTGGAAACTCCACGGACAATGCAAGCGTTAGCGTAGGTTTTTGTGCTGAACCTTGGGCATACAATGGTTCTGCAGAAAGAGCAATCGGTTCAATATTAGGCGCAGAACCAGCACTTGTAGCATAGATGCTCCATGCCGTAGCTAGTGGTAGACCTGTTAATAAAGCCCACTTCCCGGCTTTACTGTTTGGCAAAAGAGAATGGATGATGCTTCTCATGGTTGAGTAAGATTTTTCAGACATTATTTTTACCTCTTTTATTTGCGAAAAACCATTTGTGTTACTGCAGTAATGCTTTCCGTTGGGCCATAACCCATAGAAGTGACTCGGTAGACGAATTTCTTGGCTACTTTGTGGCTGGCATTACTAAAGGCTTCTTTATCTTCAACCACTTCAATAATATATCGTGGTGGGAAATGTGGCCGCAGTCCAGACTGGCTACCATCTGAGTCAAAGGAGCGACCGGTAAAAGTACCAAAAGGTACTGCTGGGCTTGAACCGTTATTTGCCTCAAGGTTTGCAGTCAACCAAACTGGTTTTCCACTGGTCGTAGGTAAACACAAGCCTTGCCCAATGCCGCTGTTTCCACAGCCTTCTGCAAACTCAAGTCGATTCCCTGCGGCAAAAACATCGGTTCTTTGATTTGGTGACATATTGGGGCCTAAAATATCAAACTCTGCATCCATCAAAGCGGCTTCAGAAGCTTGCCATGCAATTCTTAAATCTCTGTCTGCTGTAACTGTTTTGGTGCCAGATGAGGATATTTGGACAGCGCTTATACCAATAATTGATATGATAACTAAGAGAATTAAGACAATGGTAAGTGATACACCCTTTTCAAGGTCTCTTGATTTGAATGAGGGTTTTTTAGTGATCAAAAATGAATTTTTGTTGTTTTTCATATAATGATCCTAGACATCTTGTGGGTTGCGCAAGTGCACAGTAAAGGTGACAGTTTGACGCAGTCTGCTATCAGCAGGTGGAACTCTGGTTGAGCCTGCATCGGCGCCGCTATTCATCTGATTTTCGGCGCCTAAAGGAAATTGATTTGGCCCTTGTGCTTCGATGGCTGTACCTCTGGCGCCAACCATGACCATACCAATCCGAACAGAGCGAACCCTACGCCAGTTATCGTAGGTGTCTTTAGGAGTGCCAGCAAATAATTGGTCGGCACGCAAGTAGCGGTCTGGAATACTATCAGTAACGCCTGTAGGGGCTAAACCAGGAACGACATTATCAACCCCATAAAGAACTTGAAAGCTCTCAACATTTTCAATTAATGGCTGTGGAACCGGCAGCCAATTGCCAGTTGTCATATCTCTACGGTTGCACATTAACGAGGGTACGCCTGCCGCATTAGTTCCTACGTAAATGACACTGATCATTTGGTCTGTTTTAAGTGCAGGAACAGATGTAGGCGCGGCACCATCACAGTTAATCATTGTGTCATCGGGTATTCCACTGCCTGGAAAAGTTTCACCAGGCTGGTAGCGAAGCACCAACATGTCACTACCGTTAATTCCATTATTTGGAGATGTTAGATTAAGCCCAAGAGCAAGATTTTGGTTGAATTGTGCATCATTCACTCCGTAAATGGCTGGCTCTGGGTTTGCGCCTATGCCTAGTGTGAGAAACTCTGATTCCGCGCGATTGGTTGCAAACGAAAGATCTTGAAAACCTGTTTGTACCACTAAGCGTTGTAATAGGTTGGTTGCAAACCTGCTGTTATCGCGTAACTCTGCACTGCTATCAACAACCCGAAGGCTATTACTTGCACCAGTTAAAGCTGCAAGTGCAATTAGGACCACAAGCCCACTTAAGGCCATAGCAACCATGAGCTCAACCAAAGTAAACCCTTTGATATTCTTCATGGTTAGATTATTTGTTTTTTGCATGTTAGCTGCCTCGATATACATTTTCATCCCTAAATTCAGAATCAAATGCTACCAGCGCCAGCGATCACAGACAATGTAACTGCAGGCCGCAGCGCCTTGTCAAATGCGCCAAGGTTGGTTTGATTTGCTGCAGTTGCATCTGCTGCTGTAGCGCCGACAAGGGTATTGCTTCTTGTCCAGCCAATCTTTACCACCATAACCCCGCCACTGTTAGTGCAGGCCCACTGAGGCAAACCAGTGGCTGGTTCATGTGGAGTTGCATCTTGGCAAATGACGATTCTTGCGTCTGGCAACTCCGTACGAAGACGTGTGACCCATTCAAAAACATCGCGTTGTGCAACTGCTTGTGGTGTCATGCAGGCTCCTGGTGATGCTGGCAAGCCGCATCCAGGGTTGGGCACTGCAGTAGCTGGCATCAAGTCAACCAAGTATGGGTTGTTAGCCGCACTGAGATCAATTGCAACATCTTTGTTGCTACGCATCATTTCTGCAATTTCGTCAGCCAGTCGGGTGCCTGTTGCTTGCAGTCTTGCGTCAAAGTTGACCTTGAGCGACGCGGCTTGGAGTCCAGCCATGGCCAGCAGTCCAAAGGTCAGAATGAACACTGAAACGAGAACCTCAAGCAAAGAAAAACCATGCTGGGTGCTTCGGGCAGCTAGATGTTTATTTTTCATAAACGTTTACAAAATTTGTTATTGGCGGGATGTTGAGCAATGCTAAGCAAAACGTATGGATAGTGAATGACCGTTGATCTTGTATGCTTGACCGTTTGCTCTAATATCATTGATCGTGGTGCGATGCAGCATTGACAGTGCAGACGTCCTAAGCTCAAGCAGAAGGAACGATGCCGCAAAGCTTTATTGGACGAAGGCATAAGCGGCTATACACCCACTCATCGCTACTTTGTGCCGGTCGGTAGAAATGCCAACTACTTCCCCCAGCTGTCCTTCAAATTCACAGCCAAGTTAAAGACAGCCTTGTTGTCAGAATGCTCAGACTGATCTGCCACAAAATACCCATGCCTTTCAAACTGAAACTTTTCATCGGGCTTGGCGTTGGCAAGGCTGGGCTCCACAATAGCCTGCATGGTGCGCAGGCTGTTGGGGTTTAAGCTTTGTAAAAAGTCTTTACCGCCAGCGTCGGGTTGTGCATCTGTAAAAAGCCGGTCGTACAGGCGCACATGTGCTGTGATGCCATCGTGTACGCCCACCCAGGTAATAACGCCTTTGACTTTCACGCTATCTGCACCTGGCGTGCCGCTTTTGGTGTCGGCAATCAGTTTGGCATGAACTTCTTGAATGTTGCCATCGGCGTCTTTGATGGCCCCGGTGCATTCAATCACATAACCATACTTAAGTCGTACTTTGTTGCCCGGAAAGAGGCGGAAGAATCCCTTAGGCGGTGTTTCCTCGTAGTCGGTGCGCTCAATCCAGACTTCTTTGCCAATAGAAAACGTGCGCTGTCCCCGCTCGGGGTGGTGGGGGTGTACAGGGGCGTGGCATGTATCGATTGCTCCGGGGCCCATCAACTCGTCCCAGTTGGTGATGACCAGTTTGACAGGGTCAAGCACAGCCATGGCTCGTGCTGCCGTGTGGTCCAGGGTTTCGCGCAGGCAGCCTTCTAGGGTGCTGTAGTCAATCCAGCTGTCGCTTTTGGTGACGCCAATGCGCTCTGCAAATAGTTGCAGGGCCTCTGGTGTGTAGCCACGACGGCGCAGGCCTACGATGGTAGGCATACGTGGGTCGTCCCAGCCGCTTACCTTGCCTTCTTGTACCAATTGGGCCAGTTTGCGTTTGCTAGTGACCACATAGGTCAGGTTCAGGCGCGCAAACTCGTACTGGCGGGGTGGTGGGCTGGCTAGCAAACCGCCTTCGATCAATCGTTCTAACAGCCAGTCATAAAACGGGCGTTGGTCTTCAAACTCTAGTGTGCAAATGCTGTGGGTGATTTGCTCTAGCGCATCCTCAATAGGATGGGCAAAGGTGTACATGGGGTAAATACACCACTGATCGCCTGTGTTGTGGTGTTTTGCGTGCCGTATGCGGTAGATCGCCGGGTCGCGCATGTTGATGTTGGGGCTGGCCATGTCAATTTTTGCGCGTAGCACCATGGTACCGTCAGGGTGTTTGCCGTCACGCATTTCGTGAAAGCGGACCATGTTTTCTGCAGCCGTTCGGCTCCGATAAGGGCTATTAACGCCAGGTTTGCCAAAATCGCCCCGGTTTTGCCGCATTTCTTCTGGCGTTTGCTCGTCCACATAGGCATTGCCTGATGCAATTAAATGCTCGGCGGCTTTGTACATAAAGCCAAAATAATCGCTGGCTTGGTAGGCAGGCGCGTCTGGTGCGCCATTCCAATCAAACCCCAGCCATTTCACAGCGTCGATGATGCTGCGTACATATTCGGTATCTTCTTTTTCGGGGTTGGTGTCGTCAAACCGCAGGTGGCATACACCGCCGTAATCACGCGCCAAGCCAAAGTTAATGCAAATGCTTTTAGCGTGGCCAATATGTAAGTAGCCATTGGGCTCAGGGGGAAAGCGGGTGCGGATTTTTGCGCTGTCTAGGGGCGCGTCAGCATGGTGCGCTGCGTCACCAGGGCTTCCAGCCCAGCGTCTGTTGGCGTAGGTGCCTTGTGCCAAGTCGGCTTCAATGATTTGGCGCAGAAAGTTGCTTGCCTTGGTGTTTTCGGCGGCGTTGGGGGTGTCTGGGAGAGGGTTAGCAGGGTGGTTCATGGTTTTGATTCTAGGCGTGACGCTTCAGTGGCTGCCCCCAACATCGTGGGCATGTACTTTTAGACACAACTTGACTGCGGTTTCATGCCATCCTAAAGGCTGGTTCGTGCGTTAACCATGGAAAGCAAGCATTCGGGTCGGTGTCGCCGGAATGTTTCCCTTTGAAGGAGATTGAAATGACGATACTTTCTTTGCGTGCTGGGTTGATGGCTGCTGGTGCTGCTGTGGCTATAGCGATGTCAGCTGGAACTGCCCAGGCCCGGGATGTGAATTGGTCTGTGGGCATCAATTCTCCTGGTGTGTCTGTGGGCGTTGGTAATGGCTACCCTGTGTATGTAGCGCCGCAGCCGATCTACTACGCGCCTCCTCCTGTTTACTATTCGCCGCCTAGGCCTGTTTACTACGCCCCTCCAGCGTACTATGCACCTGGGCACTACTACCGTGATGGTCATCGCAATCGTTATGACAGGGATGATCGCCACCACAGGCATGGTGGTTACCGTGGGCGCGGTCATGGCCACGGACGCGATTACGACTGATCTTCGTACCAATATTGCATAGGCGGCCTTGAGGCCGCCTTTTTGTTTTGGCCCCCATAATTGCGCAGCAGGTCTCATACTTTTCGCCTGTGCTTGTTTGGAGTCCGTTGCCGTGAAAACTGTTTTTGTCCTCAATGGCCCCAATTTGAATTTGTTGGGGTCGCGTGAGCCTGCTGTGTATGGTCACCATACGCTCTCAGATGTGGAGCGTCTGTGCGAGCAAGCCTGTTCTCGTCATGACTTTGCATTGCGTTTCCACCAAAGCAACCACGAAGGCGATTTGGTGGATTGGATCCACGAGGCTGGCCGTTTGCAGGCCCAGTCTGGATTGGCAGGGGTTGTGTTGAACGCTGGTGCATACACACACACTAGCATTGCCTTGCACGATGCCATCAAGGGTACAGGTGTGGCGTTAATAGAGTTGCACATTAGTAACGTGCATGCGCGCGAAGCGTTTCGCCACCACTCGTACATTGCGCCCGCAGCCAAGGCCGTTATGTGTGGCTGGGGTGTGACGGGCTACGGCTTGGCAATTGACGGCTTGGCCCAGTTGCAGGCTGCAGGTTGATGGTGTGACCCCACTGCAGTGGCACATTGGGGCGGACGAAGTAGAGATATCCGCAGTGCGTGCCCAAGGGCCCGGTGGGCAAAATGTGCACAAGGTTTCGACTGCCGTGCATTTGCGATTTGATGTAATGGCATCACGTTTGCCTGATGCTTTGAAGACCCGCCTGCTGGCCTTGCGGGACACGCGCATCACTCAAGATGGGGTGTTGGTACTTAAAGCTCAGCAGTACCGTAGCCAAGAGCAAAACCGCATCGACGCTTTGCAAAGGCTCAATACATGGGTAAATAGTGTGGCTCAGCCCCCTAAAGTGCGCAAACCTACACAACCGAGCTACGGTGCCCGGCAGCGCCGCCTGGTCAGTAAAAACCAACGCGGTATGACCAAAGCACTGCGTGGCAAAGTCCTAGACAGTATTTGATTGGTGATGCCCATGCAACAGTGTGTTGGGCGTGTAGGGCTTGGTTTGCAGCAGATGCAGCCTCACACTTATGGGCGGGTTCTGTAACCGCCCCAAATTTTTGCCATGCTGACATCTGCTGCCCCCACTGATCTGCTTGCACCGCTGCCTGCGTTGTTTGTATCGCATGGTTCACCCATGTATGCGATGAAGCCTGGGTGTACCGGCGCCGCTCTGGCAGACTGGGGACGGGCATTGCGCGCCCAGTGGCCACAAATCAATGCGGTGTTGGTGATGTCTCCCCATTGGATGGCGCCCATGGTGCAGGTCATGACCACGCCCCAGCCCGCAACGTGGCATGACTTTGCCGGTTTTCCGACTCCGCTGTACCAATTGCGGTACCCAGCGCCGGGTGCTCCAACGCTGGGGCAAGAGGTCGTGCGTTTGCTGCACGCAAGCGGCATTCAGGCGCAGACTGATGACCAGCGCCCGTTTGACCATGGAGCCTGGGTGCCATTGATGCATTTGTTTGCGCAGGCCGATGTGCCTGTGGTGCAAATAGCGCTGCCAGAACAGGCCACGCCGCAGGATGTGTTGGCAATGGGGTCAGCCTTGCAAAGTTTGCGCAGACTAGGTGTGTTGTTGGTGGGCTCCGGCAGCATGACGCACAATTTGCGCGAATTTTTTGGCGGCCCAAGCACACCAACACCCTACGTGGATGATTTTTGCCGCTGGGTAGAAGCTGCATTGCAGCAAGGCGATGTGAACGCCTTGCTCAATTACCGCCAATTAGCGCCCCAGGCTGAGCGGGCACACCCTAGCGACGAGCATTTTTTGCCGCTGTTTTTTGCCCTGGGTGCGGCTGGGCAGGGTGCGCGGCCCCACTACATCAGCCGCGAGGTGGTGCGTGGCGTGCTGGCCATGGACACCTTTGCTCTGCACTGATGCTCGCTGGCTTTATTTGTGGGGCAAAGGCAGGGCGGTTTTGTAGCGAACCTGTTTCAGGGCAAAACTGGAGCGGATTTTTTCGACCCCCGGGATGGGCGTGAGCTGGTTGAGGATGAAACGCTCCAGGGCCTGAATGTCTGTGACGGCCACTCGGATGAGGTAGTCGCTGTCGCCGGTCATCAGGTAGCACTCCATTACCTCATCGTGCTCGGCAATACGCTGCTCAAAAGCCGCCAAGGCTTCTTTGCTTTGGGTTTTGAGGCTGATGTTGATAAATACATTAAGCCCCAAGCCAAGGGCCGCGGCGTTGGCCAGGGCCACGTAGCCACTGATAACCCCCGCAGCCTCCAAAGCCTTGACCCTTGCCAGACAAGGGGAGGGCGATAAGTGCACCCGCCGCGCAAGCTCCACATTCGACAAAGATCCATCGGCTTGCAGTTCCGCCAAAATGCGCAAATCCAGTGCGTCAAGCTTCATGTGCTGTAATTTTTCAAAAAAGAGGCATTATGTGCTTTTAAAACGTTTCTTATGTTCTAAAAAAGCACCATGTTGCGCAAGATAAAGCCTAAAGTGCTTCTATGAACGCAACAACATCCCACGCCTTGCTGCAGGCCGATGCAGCGCACCTTGATGCAGATACCAACCCCCAAGAAACCGCCGAGTGGCGCGATGCTTTTATGGCTTTGGTGGCGGCAGAGGGGCCGCAACGCGGGCGGCAATTGCTTGATGAGTTGGCCCGCCTGGCCCGCGAACAGCGGGTGGGCTGGCAGCCCAAGCTCAATACCCCATACGTCAACACGATTGGGGTGGAGCAGCAACCTGTGTTCCCGGGCGACTTGGCCATTGAGGAGCGCTTGGCATCCATCATGCGCTGGAACGCCCTTGCCATGGTGGTGCGTGCCAACCAAGTAGAAACCGGTGGGTCTGCCGAGCTGGGTGGGCACATTGCCAGCTATGCCAGTGCTGCAGATTTATTTGAAACGGGTTTTCACCACTTTTTTCGGGCCCGCGAAGGTGTGGGGCCAGGGCAGCACAGGGGAGATTTGGTGTTTTTCCAGCCCCACAGCGCACCGGGCGTGTATGCCCGCGCCTACCTGGAAGGCCGTTTGAGCGAAGCAGACCTGCTGCATTACCGGCAAGAGATCACCGCCCCAGCGGCGGGAGCGCAGGGCCTGTGCAGCTACCCACATCCGTGGTTGATGCCTGATTTTTGGCAGTTTCCAACAGGCTCCATGGGCTTGGGGCCTATTAGCTCGATTTACCACGCGCGGTTCATGCGCTACCTCAGCCACCGGCAGTTGCTTGACTGCGCTGGCCGCAAAGTTTGGGGGGTGTTTGGCGACGGTGAAATGGACGAGCCCGAAAGCATGAGCGCATTGACCCTGGCTGCGCGTGAAGGGCTGGATAACCTGGTGTGGGTGGTCAACTGCAACCTACAGCGCCTGGATGGCCCCGTGCGTGGCAATGGCCGCATAGTGGACGAGCTGGAGCGTCTGTTTGCCGGTGCGGGCTGGAACGTCATCAAACTGCTGTGGGGCAGTGACTGGGATGGCTTGTTGGCGCGCGACACCCAAGGCGTGTTGGCCAGCGCACTGGGCAATACGGTGGACGGACAAATGCAAACCTTTGCGGCCAAAGATGGGCGGTTTAACCGAGACAACTTCTTTGGCCAAAGCCCTGAACTGGCCCGCTTGGCCATGGGTTTGACGGACGAGCAAATTGACCGCCTCAAGCGCGGCGGGCATGACATCGTCAAGATCTACGCTGCCTACGCAGCCGCCGCGGCCCACCGGGGCCAGCCCACGGTCATCTTGGCCCACACCAAAAAAGGCTATGGCATGGGTCAGGCAGGCCAAGGCAAGATGACCACCCACAGCCAAAAGAAGTTGGATGAAACCGATTTGCTGGCTTACCGCGACCGCTTTAACCTGCCACTGAGCGATGCACAAGCCAAGGGCCTGGCTTTTTACAAGCCCGCCGCTGATAGCCCTGAGATGCGTTATTTAACCCAGCACCGGGCCCAACTGGGGGGCAGCTTGCCCCGCCGCGATACGGCGACAGATGTGCTGCCAGTGCCCCCCTTGGCAAGCTACGCCAGCTTTGCGCTGCAAGCGGCGGGCAAAGAAATGAGCACCACCATGGCGTTTGTCCGCATGCTGGGCAGTTTGCTCAAAGACCCCCATCTGGGGCCACGCATTGTGCCCATCGTGGCCGATGAGGCCCGCACTTTTGGCATGGCCAATCTGTTCAAGCAGGTTGGTATTTACAGCAGCATGGGCCAGCGCTATGCACCTGAGGACATTGGCTCGGTGCTCAGTTACCGCGAGGCGCTGGACGGACAAATCTTGGAAGAAGGCATTAGCGAAGCAGGCGCTATTGCCAGCTGGACTGCTGCTGCCACCAGCTACAGCGTGCATGGCCTGACCATGCTGCCGTTTTATATCTACTACTCTATGTTCGGCTTTCAGCGCGTGGGTGATGCCATTTGGGCAGCGGCTGACCAGCGTGCACGCGGGTTCTTGCTGGGGGCGACTTCAGGCCGCACCACCTTGAGCGGTGAAGGCTTGCAGCACCAAGACGGCAGCAGCCATTTGGTGGCGGCCACCATTCCTAACTGCAAAGCCTACGACCCCGCCTTTGCCGGCGAGCTGGCCGTGATTGTGGACCAGGGCATGCGCGAAATGGTGGAGCAGCAGCAAGACGTTTTCTACTACATCACCCTGATGAACGAGAACTACCCCCAGGCCGATCTGCCAGCCGATGCACACACAGGTGTACTGCGCGGTGCTTATGTATGGCGGCATTACCCTGCCGCACCAGTGCCTGGGCAGGCTGCGCAAGGTGCGTCTGAAGTCACTTTGATGGGGTCGGGCGCTATCCTCACGGAGGTGATTCATGCCGCAGAGCAACTGGCGCAGCAAGGCGTTGCCGCCACAGTGCTGAGCGTGACCAGCTGGAGCGAGCTGGACCGCAACGCCCATGCCAGCTCTAGGCAGCTTGGTGGCACACCGTGGATCACCCAGCAATTGGCAGGTACCAGTGGCCCCATCATTGCCGCCACCGACTACGTGCGAGCCGTACCCGAATCCATCCGCGCCTGGCTGCCTGCTGGCCGCAGCTACACCACACTGGGCACCGATGGCTTTGGCCGCAGTGACACGCGCGCCGCTCTGCGGGAGTTCTTTGGGGTTGATGCTGCACACATCGTGCAGGCTGCGTTACAGGCGCTGTAGCCGTTTGCATTTTTGTTCGAGCTGCTATGAGACCAAGAGTGCGCGGGGTTTTGCTCCATACTGCGCAAGCACGTTTGGCAATCAGACTGGTTGGGCATCAAAAGGCTTGCGACTGGTCTTGATTCGCACACTCTCCCCATTGCGGGCGCAGAGGTCTTTTAAGCTTTTCACCCATGACTGACCTGATTGAGTTTGAAACCGAACGCCTTTTTTTACGGCAGTGGAAAGCCTCGGACCGCGAGCCCTTTGCCGCGCTCAATGCCGATCCGCGTGTCATGGAGTTTTTTCCTGCGCGGCTTACGCGTGCCCAAAGTGATGCAATGGCGGATCGCTGCGAGTCGTTGATTCAAGAGCGGGGCTGGGGCTTTTGGGCCGCTGAGTGCAAAGCGTCTCGCGAGTTCATTGGGTTTGTGGGCTTGCACATACCCTCTGCCGCGCTTGCGTTTTCGCCTTGCGTAGAAATCGGCTGGCGCCTGGGGTCGCAGCATTGGCACCAAGGGCTGGCCACACAGGCTGCGCAAGGGGCTTTGCGCATTGGTTTTGGGGTACTTGGCCTGCAAGAAATAGTGGCCTTTACTGCTGTGTCCAATCTGCGGTCACGTGCCGTAATGCACAGGCTCAATATGCGCGAGTCAGGTACTTTTGAGCATCCGGATGTGCCTGAAGGGCATGCGCTGCGGCTGCATTGTCTTTATCGTTTGCCGTGCGAGCGTTATCGGCTTGTTTGATGTGTTTTTGCGCTTTTTAGGGGGGGCACGCCCAATACCCCAGCACCCCGATAGGAATGCAGCCGCCACACGCGCTGGCGTTTTGAAACCTGTGGCATCATAAAACTGTATAAATAAACAGTTTTATGGCTGCTTCTTTGTCTGTACTCCAACCCTTGCTAATACCGCCTGCTCCCTTGTGGGGGCATGCTGCCGGTGTGAGTGTGGCGGCTGGTTTTCCGTCGCCGGCAGAGGGGCACCGGGCTGAGCGCATTGACCTGATGGCGCAGCTGGTGCGGCATCCGCAGGCCACGTTTTTTATTCGCATCCGGGGCGACAGCATGCGCGATGCGGGTATTTTGGATGGCAGTGTGGTGGTGGTGGACAGGGCTGTGAGGCCTGCCCATGGGCACATTGTGGTGGCGGTGGTGGATGGCGACTTTACGTGCAAGCGTTTGCACTTGCGTGACGGGCAAATGTGGCTCAAGCCCGAAAACCCTGCGTTTGCCGACATCGTCCCGCACGATGGACAAACGGTAGAGGTCTGGGGCGTGGTGGTGGCCGCTATTCAGCAGTATGTGGTGTGACGCGGGGAACCGCCGTTTTACAGCGATTTGTAAGCACAACTGATTGGGGAAGTCTTGCGCATGCCGCTTAAAAACCAAGATGGCCCACAGCCGGCCCAAGCGTCAGCTCAGATGCCTGCCTACCCGCAGCACCTGAAGCCCTTGATTGACGCCGCGCCCACGGCTGCGGGGGTGTATGTGTTTCATGGGCAAGAGGGCGATTTGCCGCTTTACATCGGCAAAAGTATCAATATCCGCGCGCGGCTGCTTTCGCATGTGCGCAACCCGCAAGAGGCGCGTTGGCTGCGTCAAACGCAGCGTATTACCTACACCCGCACTGCAGGCGAGATTGGTGCGCTGCTTTTAGAGGCGCAGATGATCAAGCAGCAGCACCCTTTGTTCAACCAAAAACTGCGCCGCAACCGCCAGTTGTGCAGCCTGCGGGTGCACCAGGGCCTGCCCGAGGTGGTCAGCTCTGCAAGCCTTGACTTTGCCAATGCCCCGCATTTGTACGGGCTGTTTGCCAGCCGCCATGCGGCCTTGGAGGCCCTGCGCAGCATTGCTGACCAAAACCGCCTGTGCTATGGGCATTTGGGCCTAGAGAGGCTTGCGCCCGGCAGGGCGTGTTTTCGGGCCGCCATTAAGCAATGCGCTGGCGTTTGCCGGGGCGACGAAGCACCCCACGACCACCACCAGCGTTTGCTGAGCAGTTTGGCAGCGCTGCAAGTGCAGTGCTGGCCTTATGCCGGTGCCATTGGTCTGGTAGAGCGTGAAAACGATTGGACGCAGGTGCATGTGGTGCACCACTGGTGCTACTTGGGCAGTGCGCCCAGCGTGCAAGCGGCCCGCAAGCTCAGCACTGTGGCGGCTGGTTTTGATGCCGACGGCTACAAAATTTTGGTGCGCCCGGTGCTCACGCAAAGTGTTGAGATCGTTGCCCTGTAGCGTGTATGTCCACGATTGCTTTGCTGGATGGCAACAACTTTTACGTTAGTTGCGAGCGCGTGTTTCGCCCCGCTTTGCAGGGCAGGCCCGTGGTGGTGTTGAGCAACAACGACGGTTGCGCCATTGCCCGCAGTGACGAGGCCAAGGCCCTGGGCGTGCGCATGGGCGCGCCGTGGTTTCAGATTCGGCACTTGCAGCGTGATGCGGGGTTGGTGGCGGTATCGGCCAACTTTGCCTTGTATGGCGACATGAGCGATCGCATGATGAGCCTGGCGGCTGGCCTGGGCCATGCGCAAGAGGTGTACAGCATTGACGAGTGTTTTATCGACCTGACGGGCATGCCCGGCGACTTGGCTGAGCGCGCCCGCAAAGTGCAGGCCCGCATTAGGCAGTGGATTGGCATACCCACCTGCATAGGCCTGGGGCCCACCAAAACCCTGGCCAAGCTGGCCAACCACATCGCTAAAACTGCTGACCGTAAGCCCGGCAGCTACCCCGCCCATTTGGCACGGGTGTGCCACCTGGGTGATATGCCACTGGCGCAGCGTGCGCAGTATTTGGCCGACACTGCGGTCGATGAGGTGTGGGGTGTGGGCCCCAGGCTGGGGGCCAAGCTGGATGGGGTGGGCATCCGCACCGCCCAAGACTTGGCCCAAGCCCACCTGCCCACCATTCAGCGCAAATGGGGCATTGTGTTGGCTAAAACGGCGCAAGAGCTGGCGGGCATACCCTGCCTGCCGCTGGAAACTAATCCACCGCCCAGGCAGCACATTGCCTTTACCCGGTCTTTTGGGCAGCCGGTGACACAACTGCCCGACCTGGCCCAGGCCGTGAGCGAATTTGCCGCCCGTGCGGCAGAAAAACTGCGCCGCCAGCACAGCGTGGCCAGCCAGGTGATGGTGTTCATCCGCACCAGCTTGTTCAGGCCCGGCAGTAAGCCCCATCGCGTGTACCAAACCGTGCCGCTTGCATTGCCCAGCAGCCATACGCCTGCGCTACAAAAAGCTGCCTTGCAAGCCTTGGATGCCATGTACCAAAGTGGGTTTTTGTATGCCAAGGCGGGCGTGATATTGCATGGCATACAAAGCGCCACTGCCGCGCAACTGGATTTGGACTGGGGCGCGGCCATGCCACCCGCCAACCCGCGCTTGATGCAAACCCTGGACAGCCTCAACCAACGCTATGGCCGTGGCACGCTGCGTTTTGCCACCATGGCCCACCCCCAGCAAGCCACTGTGTGGGCCATGAAGCAAGAGCGACTGACACCGTCATACACCACCAGCTGGGCAGAACTGGCCGTGGCACGTTAGGCAGTTGTATGGGGCAAGCACTACCCTGCAAATTACGACTGTTTTAGCCGCTGTGCCTTAGTTTTATAAGCGCTTATTGCTATTGAATATATAGCATTTGAGGGCTATAAACCATAGGTTAGCGTTTGTGCCTTGCCCCAAAACACCCGGTACATAAACACCGTGTAGGCCACGATGGCAGGCAAGCTGATGGCCACGCCAATGGCAATCACCGCCAATGATTCGGTTGCGCTTGCGGCCTGCCAGATCGTCATGCGGTCGATGACGATGTACGGGTAGATGCTGTAGGCCAGCCCCAAAAACGCCAGCACAAACACCAACACCGTGCCGCCAAATACCAACCAGCCGTAGCCTGCTTGCACCAGCGCGGGCCGGTGCAGCACATGGCGTATGGTCAACAAAGCGCCTATGCAGGCCAGTGGAATAGGCAGCAGCGCCAGCAAAGCGGGCATGGTGAACCATTTTGCAAACACGGTGGCGCTGACCAAGGGCGTAGCCAGCGATATGGCACCCAAGGCCAGTGCCATAGGCCACAGCACTTTGCGGCCCCAGCCCATGGCCTGTGCTTGCAGGGGGCCGTCGGTTTTCATCATCAACCAGCCCGCGCCCAGCATGGCGTATGCGGCGGGCAGGGTGAAGGCAATGCCTGCGGCAAACAGCAGGCCGCGTGCGTCGTTGGCAAACCCGGTGATGTAGGCCCCCAGCATCCAGCCCTGGGCCAAGGTGGTAATGAGCGAGCCCGCCGCAAACACCCGGTTCCACATGGTTTTGTGGGCGGCACGGGCCTTGACGCGAAAGTCAAACGCCACGCCGCGCATCGTCAGGCCCAGCAGCATGATGGCCACGGGCAGGTACAGCGCGGTCAGTACCAAACCGTGCGCTGCTGGAAACGCCACCAACAGCACCCCTACGCCCAGCACCAGCCAGGTTTCGTTGGCGTCCCAAAAAGGGCCAATGCTCGACACCATGGTGTCTTTGTCGGCATCTGACGCAAAGGGCAGCAAGATGCCCACGCCCAGGTCGTAGCCGTCTAGCACCACGTAGGCCAACAGGGCCAGGCCCATCACGGCCATAAAAGCCAGGGGCAGGGCGGTTGCAAGGGTTATGTCCATGGCGTTGCTCCTTAGGCTTTGGCTGTGGCGTGGTGGCCCAGTGCAGGCGGGGCGGGTGGGCGCACGGCTGCGGTGGGCATGCCGGGGTTTTCTGCCATGTGCTTGAGCACGCCCACATAGGCCACCAAAAGCAAGCCATACACCACCAAATAGCCCACCAGCGTGATGCCGACCATGGAGGGCGCTACAGGTGCCACGGCGTCAGCGGTTTTAAAGAGGCCATACACCAGATAGGGCTGGCGACCGATTTCTGTGACGTACCAGCCCGCCAGCGTGGCCACCCAGCCTGAAAACGCCATGCCCACCAAGGTGTACTGCAAAGGTTTGGACAAGATGGTGGTACCAGCGCGGCGCTGGCGCCACAGCGTCCATGCGCCCCACCAGGCCACAAACAGCATCAACACGCCCATGCCCACCATGATGCGAAAGCCCCAAAACACCGGTGCTACGGGCGGGTGTGCGCCAGGGAACTCGTTAAGCCCTTTGATTTCTGCATTGAGGTCGTGCGCCAAGATCAGGCTGGCGGCTTTGGGGATTTTGATGGCGTAGTCGGTGCGGCCTTGGTCTTGGTTGGGAATGCCAAACAAGGTCAGCGGTGCGCCTTTTTCGGTGTGCCAAATGCCTTCCATGGCGGCAATCTTGGCGGGTTGGTGCTCCAGGGTGTTCAGGCCGTGCAGGTCGCCCATGAAGATTTGCAGCGGTATCACCGCAGCCGCAGCCACAATGGCGGTGCGCAGTGCTTTGTGGGTGCCTTGGGTGGCGGTGCCTTTGATGAGCTGCCAGGCGCTAATGCCTGCAATCAAAAACGCAGCCGTTAGGGCCGATGCCAGCAACTTGTGCCCCAAGCGGTAGGGGAAGGACGGGTTGAACACAATGGCCCACCAGTCGGCAGCGTAAAACTTGCCGTCCACCAGGGTGTAGCCCGCAGGGGTGTGCATCCATGAGTTCAGGCTCAAGATCCAAAATGCTGACAGCGTGGTGCCAATGGCCACCATCAGGGTGGCTGCCAAATGCACCCGCTCAGACACCCGGCCCCGGCCAAACAGCATGATGCCCAAGAAGGTGGCCTCTAAAAAGAAGGCGGTCAGCACTTCGTAGCCCAGCAAAGGCCCGGCAATGTTGCCCACATGCTCCATAAAGCCCGGCCAGTTGGTGCCAAACTGAAAGCTCATGGTGATGCCCGAGACCACGCCCAGCGCAAAGGTCAGCGCAAACACCTTGGTCCAAAAATAATAGGCTTGCTCCCAGGCGGCAGCGGCGGGTGTGCCGCGGGTGGCGGTGTAGCGCAGCCTGAAAAACACCAAAAACCAGCACAGCGCGATCGTGATGGTGGGAAACAAAATATGAAAGCTGATGTTGGCGGCAAACTGGATGCGCGAAAGCATGAAGGCGTCCATGGTCAGGCTCCTGGGGGTTCCTTGGGTTGAACTGGTGTTTAACGGGGGGCGGCTTTGCCGGTCAGGCGGTCTTTGAACTCCAGCACCCGGGTCACTGCGGTGCCCATGCCCATGAGCTGCATGGCGGTCTCGGGGGCCAGGCGTTGCACGTCGTCAAACCAGGTCATCAAGCGGTCGATCAGCTCGTGCATTTCGCGCATGCGCTCTTGTGCGTAGCGTTCGTCGTCGGATGTGGCTTCTTCGAGCAAAGCCATGCGCAGCATGGACTGCGTGGGCTCAATCTCGCGCCTGCGGCGCTCCTCGGCCAGCATGCGAAAGATCTCCCACACATCTTGTGGGGCCTCAAAGTATTCGCGCCTGTCGCCCGGCTGGTGGCGCAGCTTGACCAAGCGCCATGCTTGCAGCTCTTTGAGGCCCATGCTGACGTTGGAGCGCGAAAACTCCAGCGCCTCGGCAATTTCATCGGCATTGAGCGCACGGGGTGACAAAAAGATCAGCGCATAAATTTGCCCCACGGTGCGGTTGATGCCCCAGCGGCTACCCATCTCGCCAAAGTGGGCCACAAACTGGCGGTTGAGCGGGGGCAGGGGAGTGGGTGTGGTGGTCATAGGGCAGTTTGTGTGGCTAGCAATGGGGGGTATTGTGTCTACAGTTTCGTGAATTTTCAGTAATTCTTGAAATTACAACAAGCGCTGTAGGGTTGATACCTGTGCGCAAGACCTGCTTGGGTAGCGTTCAAAGGCATCCGTGCAATGGGGTTACCAACGACAATGACTGGTTTTGCATTTGCCTGCCCCCACCATGTCCCCCAGCCCGCGCCACAGCGCACTCGACCTCATCAAAGCCTTGGCCTGCATGGCCATCGTGTGGCACCACCTGGCGTTTTACGGGCCTATGTCAGACATTGCATTGCCTCTTGCACCGGGGCTGATGGCTTGGCTGTATGACTATGGCCGCATGGCAGTGCAGGTGTTTTTGGTACTGGGAGGGTATTTGGCGGCGTGCAGTTTGGCACCACAAGGCGTGGCGGTGTTTGGGCCAGCGCCTAGACAAATAGGCAAACGCTATGTGCGGCTGGTGGTGCCCTATGTGGCCGCGCTACTGTTAACCGTGCTGGTTGCAGCGCTGGTGCGCCCTATGCTGCAACACCCATCAGTGCCTGCCGACCCTGATGTGCTGCAACTGCTGGCCAATGCCCTGATGCTGCAAGACCTGCTGGGCTACGAGGCCCTGTCTGCGGGCGTCTGGTACGTGGCGATTGATTTTCAGTTGTTTGCCTTGACGGTGCTGGTGCTGGCAGCCGCCCGCGCGGCTATGCCCAGCCCACGCACGCAGGCATGGACCGGGCGGGGCGTTTTGGTGGTGTTGACGGCCGTATCGCTGGGGTGGCTTAACCGCGTGCCCAGCCTGGATGCCTGGGCGTTTTACTTTGTGGGCAGCTACGGCCTGGGCCTGATGGCCGCGTGGGCTGTGCAAGCCCCCGCACGCGCACAGGCCGTGGCCTGGGGCGTGGGCATGGCGGCTTTGTTGGCCGTGGCTTTGGTGCTGCAATGGCGCACCCGCATTGCCGTTGCGGGCGTGACAGCCCTTTGCCTTGTGCCTTTGCTGCGCAGCCACGCGGTGTGCCAGTGGCAGCCCCGGGGTGTGCTGGCATGGCTGGCGCAATGGGGGCCGCGTTCGTATTCGGTGTTTTTGGTGCACTTTGCCGTGTGCCTGCTGGTCAATGCAGTGGTCTGCCACCTGTGGCCTACCCATGCCACGCTGAACGCGCTGGGCATGCTGCTGGCGTTTGTGTTGTCAATGTTGGCTGGCTGGGCGCTGTACCAGGGCGTAGAGCGCCGCAAAGCCAATTGGGGCACAGCCTTGCGCTGGCAAATGGGCTTGTTGGGGGCGGGGGCCTTGCTGGAGCTGGCGTTTTAAGCTGCAAGCGCACAAAGCTTATTTGCTACTATTTTGATAGCTATAAGTGCTTTTTAAAATTAGGCGGATTCAAGTCCAAGTGCAACATTTGTTCAATGCACTGAATCAGCCTGGAGGCTAAGGCGCTGCAAGTGCTGGGCATAGACCTCCAGGGGAGTGCAGTAACCCAAGGTCTTCCTAGGACGCCCATTGAGCTCATCGGCCACCGCATCGAGTTGCTCCTGGGTGTAGCCGCTCAGATCAGTCCCCTTGGGGAAGTACTGGCGCAGCAGCCCATTGGTGTTCTCGTTACTGCCGCGCTGCCAA
>Ga0315907_10001445_pt1 | contig 32071 bp, 17 predicted proteins | sample LakEriMetagenome_3_FD_203525 | JGI IMG/M metagenome (GOLD analysis project Ga0315907, IMG submission 203525) | Freshwater fungal communities from buoy surface, Lake Erie, Ohio, United States - Buoy 12 MA123 | ecosystem: Environmental > Aquatic > Freshwater > Lake > Lake biofilm | place: USA...
TCGACATGAGTGCCTGCAACTACGATCCGCTGGCTGTGATCGACAACGGCACATGCACGTATCCCGGTTGCACCAATATCGATGCATGTAACTATGATGCGATAGCCGGTTGCGACGACGGAAGTTGTACGCTTCCCGGTTGCACCGATCCAACGGCTTGTAACTACGATGCGACTGCCGGTTGTGATGATGGCAGTTGCCTTGCAGGAGGTTGCACCGATGCACTTGCTTGTAATTACAATCCGAATGCAGCCTGCGATGATGGAAGCTGTGCGTACATCATAGGTGAAGTAGAAGGTCCGCAACTCGTATTTACGGGAGATGTGGATAGCTACACCTTCCCATGCGATGCCGGTTGCGATTACCTCTGGACCGTTTCAAACTTGAATGGAACGGACACACTCGCTGGTTTTGCAATGAGTCCGTTCGATATCTGTGAAGTTCAGATTGCATGGGATAATTATCCCGGTATTGCCAGCATCCAATTGGCCGTGAGCTGCTCGAACGGATGCTCTGCCACATACGAATATTTTGTTCAAATCACAGATGCCATAGCAGAGCTTACGGATGAAGGTATTAGTCTCTACCCTAACCCAACGCTTCACCAAACCACGTTGGAGGTTCCGGAGAACTTGGTAGGTAGTGACTTAAAAGTGTACAACAGCGTCGGATCGCTGGTATATGCGAATCGAGTTGCTGATCGAAGAACACAGCTCGACGCCACTCAATGGGCTGCGGGAGTGTACAACATCTTACTCACCGACAAAGATGACCGCGCGGTTCGCGTGCGTATGATCAAAGAATAATGAATTAGAATAATGACTTCAAAACCCCGCCAAAGCGGGGTTTTGTCGTAATATAGTTGTGAGGCGAATGGCGAGTGGCGAATGGCGAGTGGCGAGTGGCGAATGGCGAGTGGTGAATAGTGTGATTCGATGATTATGAAGGACTCACTTAATTGACCAGACTCGAAACAAACAATCGTAATTTTGGAATTGTCAAGTATTCCTTTAGATTTGGCGCTGCCCTAATTACCTTAACGAATGACCTATTCTTTTTTCGCTTTACTGCGTTTGGGAAGCTACAGCCTTTCAGCCATATCGTTATTTGTGATGTACAATCTCCGGAATCATCGTCGGGAGCTATGCCACCATGCTATTTGAAGTAAAACCATACCTAGTCAATTAACCAAAACCAACATTATTCATGAAGAATTTTACACGAATCAGTTCGTATTTGACCCTGGTAGCATCGCTCTGTTGGAGTGTTGCTTCGGCGCAATTCACGTGCGACACACCTATTCCGATTTCATGCGGAGAGACTGTATTTGGCACCACTACCGGTGTTCCAAATGACAATGCCAGTTCCGGAGCTCCAACTTGTATTACTCCGGTCGGAACAGGCGGACAATATTGGTATTCATTCACAGCTCCCGCCAACGGCACCTGTACCTTGGATACCGAAGGTTCTGATTACGACACCAAAATACATGTGTATACCGGTACCTGTGGGTCGCTTTATTGCGTTACGGGTGACGATGATTCGGGAACAGGATTGAATTCATTGGCAAGTTTTGAATTCATGGGAGGAACAACTTATCTCATTCGCGCCGGTGGATTTGGAGCTAATCAAGGCAATTTTCAACTCAACATTTTCTGCACCTTAGATTTTAATGGATGCACTGATCCATCCGCGTGTAATTTCTCGTCTTATGCCATCACTGATGATGCTTCTTGTTGCTACAGCAATTGTCGGAGAATAAATGTGGGGGGAGGGAATTTCCCGGCTGAGGTATCCTGGCAGTTGTTCGATGCATCAGGATTCGAAATTGCCTCTGGTGGTGCACCTGATACAGAAATAATTTGTGTAAACGAAGGCTGTGGTTATCAGCTTGTGATGTACGACACTTTTGGTGACGGTTGGAATGGGAATGTATTTTCAATAACCGATGAAAACGGAAATATTGAAACCGCGATAAGCATGCAAAATGGAACAGGACCTGAAACAGTGCAATTGTCAATTGGTGGATTTATTGGAGGTTGCACAGATCCTGCTGCTAACAATTATGATCCTATTGCACAGTGCGATAATGGCAGCTGTGTTACGTGCACAGGAAATAGTTCACTCTATACTATGACGATGTTCGATACAGGCAATACAGGATGGAATGGTGCCACTTGGCGAATCATCGATGAAGCTTCATCCTCCATCATTGAGACAGGTTCACTTTATAGTGGCAATTCAGGATCCTATAGCCAGTGTCTTTCACCCGGTTGTTACACTATGGAAACCACTGCTGGTAGTTTTCCCAATCAAATTTCATGGGAGCTAACCGATGCCAATGGCACTTTGGTAGCTGAAGGTGGCGCAAATATGACTATCGGTTTTCCATGGGACGGCGCATTCTGCTACATCCCCGGTTGCACTGACTCCGGTTGCAATAACTATAACTTCAATGCGACAACCGATGACGGTTCATGTGTTTGCCCTCCGTCAAATGATGATTGTTCGAATGCAACTCCTATTGGTTGTGGCGTAACCGTAAGCGGCACAACCGTGAACGCGAACTTTGACCCTTCAGCAATTAGCTGCGATGCAAATACACAGATCACATCACCCGGAGTTTGGTACACCTTTATCGGTACAGGTGATTTAGTAAATCTTAGCACCTGTGGAAGTGCTGCGGGTGATACCAGAATCCATGTGTTTTCAGGAAATTGTGAAACCCCGGTATGTGTTACTCAAAATGATGATGGTTGTGCAAGCGGCTTTCTTTCGAGCGTATCGTTTACAGCAATCAACGGTTTCGCATACTACGTGCTTGTTTCCGAGTTTGGAACCTTTGGTACAGGTGTAAACTTCGAATTGACTATGACTTGTGTTCAGTGCAACAATACTGCAGTCAATGACGAATGTGCAAATGCTCTGCCACTACCAACAGGAGTCGAATTCCCGGGTAGCCTTTGCTGCGCTAATCCGGACGATGAAATGGGCGAATGGGCAGGCTTTGGAACCGAATATGGAATTTGGTATGTGATCAATTCACAGGACTTCACCAATTTATCTATTTCATTCTTTAATGGCGCCGGCGAAGGTCCTGATGCCGCTGATGGTACCGATGTCGGAATCGGTCTATTTGAAGGCACGGCCGGCTGTGGAGCACTTACGCCATTATTGGGCGGTGTTGGTTTCAATGGTAATCCAACCGATGGATTCGCTTTCAACTCGCTGGAATTTGGTCTTGACATTACAGCGAATACCAACTACTACATCTGTGTTTCTACCTCGGACCCCATAAACTGCGGTGACTTTGTATTGACGGTGGACTGGGTTAACGCAGGTTGTTTGGATCAAACAGCTTGTAACTATTGCATCGATTGCACCTTGGATAACCAAACATGCGTCTACCCGGGCTGCACAGATCCAACAGCAACTAACTACAGTCCGAATGCAGGTTGTGAGGATGGCTCTTGCATTTATAACGGCATTTCAGGTTGCACCGATGTAACTGCTTGCAACTACAATGCGGACGCAACCATCGACGACTTCTCATGTGTATACCCCGGCTGTACAGACCCTACAGCAACGAACTACAATCCGAATGCAGGTTGTGATGACGGCTCATGCGTGCAGAGTCAATTTATTTGCGACTGCGCCGGTACACAACACACCAGTGGCGTTCTAACCTGGATTGGCGATGGCTTTGAGGATGCCGGAGCGTATACATGGGAGGGCCAGCCCGTTGACTTCAATTGTGCAACATGGGGTTATGACTGTGGAGATATTATCGGAGCTCCGTCTAATGATCCATATGGTGTTTGCGCAGGTGACTTACCGCCAAACAATGGTTGCGACATTTCAATTGTCTTCGGCTGCACTGACCCTATCGCAACCAACTACAATCCCAACGCAACAACAGATGACGGATCATGCATCTACAACGAAACTCCCGGTTGCACCGACATTACTGCTTGTAACTACAATGCGGACGCAACTATCGACGACTTATCATGTGTGTACCCCGGCTGTATTGACCAGTCGGCTTGCAACTTCAACCAGGGCGCTGCGTGTGATGATGGCTCATGTGTCTTCGGTGGCTGCACCTTCCCCGATGCTTGTAACTATGATGCGCAAGCCGGTTGCGATGATGGCTCGTGCTTGTTTGCCGGTTGCACCGATCCTAATGCTTACAACTATGATTTTAATGCAGGCTGTGATGATGGCTCTTGTCTGTATGACATATTTGGATGCACAGACCCAACGGCAAGTAACTACGATGCTGCTGCAAATATTGACGATGGAAGTTGCATATTCGCGAGTTGTGAGAATCTTGAGTTGGCTGCAGTGCAAACCTCTTGTCAACCATCGGCTGACGGAGCGCTATATCCCGGAGTTGACTTCACAATGAACTTTGATGGTGATTGCTTTGCGCAATTGCTAGTAATTACTTTGGAAGGCACTGATTATCCTCTCGAAATTCTTGCACCCGACAATATCGACGGCTCAGTATTTTCCATTACAGGTTTCCCTGAAAACTCAACCTTTAACGCATATTTCTCCTTGTCCGACGGCAGTACAAGCCCTGTTTATGAATTCTCCGTTACATCTTGTGCCCAAGATCCTCTAATTTGCGACTGCGCCGGTACACAACACACCAGTGGCGTTCTAATCTGGATTGGAGATTCCTTTGCGGATGACGGATCGTATGCATGGCAGGGCCAGCCCGTTGACTTTAATTGTGCAACATGGGGTTATGACTGTGGAGATATTATCGGAGCTCCTGCGAATGATCCGTATGGAGTTTGCGCCGGTGACTTACCGCCAAACAATGGTTGCGATATTTCAATTGTTTTCGGCTGCACTGACCCTAGTGCAACCAACTACAATCCGAACGCAACAACGGATGACGGATCATGCACCTACAACGAAACTCCCGGTTGCACCGACATTACTGCTTGTAACTACAATGCGGACGCAACCATCGACGACTTATCATGTGTGTACCCCGGCTGTATTGACCAGTCGGCCTGCAACTTCAACCAGGGCGCTGCGTGTGATGATGGCTCATGTGTCTACGGTGGCTGCACCTTCCCCGGTGCTTGTAACTATGATGCGCAAGCCGGTTGCGATGATGGATCTTGTTCATTTGCCGGTTGCACCGCTTCCAATGCATGCAACTATGATGTGAATGCAGGATGCGATGACGGTTCTTGCGTGTTCCCCGGTTGCACAGATGTTACCGCCTGTAACTATGACGCAACTGCTGCCTGCGACGACGGCTCATGCATTCTTCCTAACGGTTGCTCTGACGCCACGGCGTGCAACTTCAGCCCGAACACGATTTGCGACGATGGCTCGTGCACCTATCCCGGTTGTACAGATGCCACAGCCATTAACTTCAACATCAACGCTGGATGCGATGATGGATCATGCGTTTACATTGGTGTCGGCGGTTGCACGGATATTACTGCGTGCAACTACAACCCCGATGCAACGGTGAACAATTTCACATGCGTATATCCCGGTTGTACCGACCCAACCTCGTGCAACTACAGCTCAAACGCTGCTTGCGATGATGGCTCATGTATCTACCCGGGTTGCACTGACCCAACTTCGTGCAATTACGAATCAAATGCAGGATGCGACGACGGATCTTGTGTCTATCCGGGATGCACAGATGTTGCTTCATGCAACTATAACCCAAGCGCCGGATGCGACGATGGCTCTTGCACGTTTGAAGGTTGCACCGCAGTTGATGCTTGCAACTACGATGCGGATGCCGGATGTGATGATGGATCTTGCACGTTCCCCGGCTGTAACGATGCTACAGCATGTAACTATGATGCAACTGCCGGTTGTAATGATGGCTCATGTCAATACAGTGGCTGCACCAATCCGAATGCCTGTAACTTCAACCCGACTGCCGCTTGCGACAACGGAACATGCATTCTTCCTAACGGTTGCTCTGACGCCACGGCCTGCAACTTCAGCCCGAACACGATTTGCGACGATGGTTCTTGCACCTACCCTGGTTGCACCGATGCCACTGCCATTAACTACAACATCAACGCTGGATGCGATGATGGATCATGCGTTTACACCGGTGTGGGAGGTTGCACAGACATTACCGCGTGCAACTACAACCCCGATGCAACGGTGAACAATTTCACATGCGTATATCCCGGTTGCACCGACCCAACCTCGTGCAACTACAGCTCAAACGCTGCTTGCGATGATGGCTCATGTATCTACCCGGGTTGCACTGACCCAACTTCGTGCAATTACGAATCCAATGCAGGATGCGATGATGGATCTTGTGTTTATCCGGGATGCACAGATGTTGCTTCATGCAACTATAACCCAAGTGCCGGATGCGACGATGGCTCTTGCACGTTTGAAGGTTGCACAGCAGCTGATGCTTGCAACTACGATGCGGATGCCGGATGTGATGATGGATCTTGCACGTTCCCTGGTTGTAATGATCAGGACGCTTGCAACTACAACCCACAGGCCGGATGCTATGACGGCACTTGTACATACTCCGGCTGCACCGATGCTGATGCTGTGAACTACAACATCAATGCAGGTTGCGATGATGGATCATGCGTTTACACCGGTGTCGGCGGTTGCACGGATATTACTGCGTGCAACTACAACCCCGATGCAACGGTGAACAATTTCACATGCGTATATCCCGGTTGCACCGATCCTACTTCGTGCAATTACAGCTCAAACGCCGGTTGCGATGACGGTTCATGTATCTATCCGGGCTGTACTGATATGTCTTCGTGTGACTACAACCCTAGCGCAGGCTGCGACGATGGCTCGTGCACATTCGCAGGATGTACTTCAATGGATGCGTGTAACTACGATGCCACTGCCGGTTGTGATGATGGTTCTTGCACCTTCGCCGGTTGCACCGACCCAACGGCTCTTAACTACGACAGCACTGCAGGTTGCGACGACGGCTCGTGTGCCTTTAACAGCATTAACGGCTGCACAGATGTTACCGCTTGCAACTACGACGCTAACGCAACAGTAGATGATTTATCGTGCGTGTATCCGGGTTGTACCGATATGTCTTCTTGCAACTACAACGCAAGCGCAGGCTGCGACGATGGCACGTGCACATTCGCAGGATGCACTTCAATGGATGCTTGCAACTACGACGCAGCGGCAGGTTGCGATGATGGTTCTTGCACCTTCGCCGGTTGCACCGACCCAACTGCTTTCAACTACGACAGCACTGCAGGTTGTGATGACGGCTCTTGTGCTTATGATGGCATTGCCGGTTGTACCGATGTAACGGCTTGCAACTACGACGCTAATGCAACTATTGATGATTTATCATGCGTGTATCCGGGCTGTACTGATATGTCTTCTTGCAACTACAACGCAAGTGCGGGCTGCGACGATGGCTCTTGCACATTCGCAGGATGCACTTCAATGGATGCTTGCAACTACGACGCAGCGGCAGGTTGCGATGATGGTTCTTGCACCTTCGCCGGTTGCACCGACCCAACGGCTCTCAACTACGACAGCACAGCGGGTTGTGATGACGGCTCTTGCGAATACGCAGGCATTGAAGGATGCACAGATGCTACTGCGTGCAACTACAATGCAGATGCAACGATTGACGATTTATCATGCGTGTATCCAGGTTGTACAGATCCGACGGCGTGTAACTACGACTTGACAGCCGGTTGCGACAACGGCAGCTGCACCTATCTCGAGGGTGAAATTTCAGGCCCTACTTCTGCGGTTCCGGGAACGGAAACCAACTATTCCTTCCCTTGCGATGCAGGATGTGTATACGAATGGGTTGTATTGGATAACTTCGGTAATCAGTCTACGGAAGCGCTTGTTGTAGGAACCAACAACACCTGCGAAGTAACCATCGCATGGCTAAACAACTTCTCCGGAGGAACTGTACAGCTCAATGTTTCATGTGCGAACGGATGCTCGGGAGTTTATACTTACTCCGTAAGTCCTAATAGCATTGCTTTCACGCTGAGCAACCCGATTTCAGTTTATCCGAACCCAACCTTGCACTTGAGCACACTGGAAGTTCCGGAATCTATGTTGGGTGGAACCATGACCATCTACAATAACGTAGGAAGTCTGATTTCTTCAGGTCAACTCACTAACCGACGCATGGCAATAGATGCGTCGCAGTGGTCAGCCGGTGTCTACACGATTGTTCTCAGTGATGGCATTCGCGAAGCGAAACGCGTTCAGCTCATCAAAGAATAAGTTGAAACAATAACACTTCAAAACCCCGCTAAAGCGGGGTTTTGTTTTTTACGGGCAGAACAAACCTGTGTTTGTGAATGGAGAATGGGGAGAATCAAGTGTCAACTCACCTGTATTTCACTGTCATCTGTTATGTTTGCCTCTGCATGATTACTTATAACCCCAAAGATTGGTTCACCTTCATTTTCCGGATTCATAAAGCGGAAACCTTCCGGCAATTAATGCCGCTCATGATAGGTGTTGCCGCATACGCAGGTGCTATTGGATATTTTGAATTCTATGCCTGGTATAGCGATGAGACCCGAGAGCTCACCAAGGCAATTTCCACGATCTACTCGATTCTCGGTTTTACACTTTCGCTATTATTGGTATTTAGAACCAATAGTGCGTATGATCGCTGGTGGGAAGGACGCAAGCTATGGGGTGAACTCACAAACAATACGCGCGCATTTGCCAGCCATATGAATGCCGTATTGCCGCCAGGCGACAAAGAAGCGCGCCACATGCTGAGCCTGCTACTTCAAACATTTCCCTATTCACTTCAAGCTCATTTGAAAAACGAAAAAATCGACGACAACTTCTATATCCAATCGTGGCAACATGCACAATCCACTGAATATTATAACCGAATTAAAAAGGCCAATCACCAGCCATTGGAGGTTTTTCGCTGCCTGATGGAGTTCGTCGCGAAACTCTCCAAAGAAGGAAAGCTCCATGGACAATCGGTTTATCATTTCAAAACGGAACTGAACAAGCTCATCGACGTATGTGGAGCATGCGAGCGCATTAAAAACACACCTATACCCTTTTCCTATTCGGTGTTCTTGAAAAAATTCATCTTCTTCTACGTGATGCTTTTCCCATGGATTTACAGCCCACAGATGCTGTACTTCATTGCTCCCGTCACGGTATTCGTTCTATACGTTCTCACCAGCATCGAGCTCATCGCAGAAGAAATCGAGAACCCTTTCAACGGCGACCCGAACGATTTGCCGACGCTGGAGATGGCAGTGGCGATTGGAGACAACGCTTGTTGGGGACTGAGGAAGGGGGACTGAGGACTGGGGACTGGGGACTGGGGACTGGGGACTGGGGACTGGGGACTGGGGACTGAGGACGGGGGACTGAGGACTGGGGACTAGGGACTGAGGAGTGAGGACTGAGGAGTGAGGACTGGGGAGCTTCTAATTTTGGGGATACTACGCGCTTAGCAATCGAAAATGAAAAGGAAAATCGCTATATTGACTATTTCAGCAGCATTTCTATTTCCATCTTGCGGACTGAAAACAGCGATGGAAATTGGACTGCATTTCTCAACGGAGCATTCAAGAATACCGGACACTCTTAATTGGCGAAAAATTGGTTTTGCAAAAGAACTTGTCAATCAAAAGGAACTCGTAGTGGTTATCAGCGGAGGAGACCATCCTCTGCCCCCGAGCGACTGGGAAAGCTTCAAGGCTTCTTATCCCTACAGAAAAAATATTGACCGACACCTCCTATTTCAAGAAACCGCTTTTTATCGCTCCCCCAACACCGATGTTAACTGTAAGGGAAAAGACTGCATTAAACAACGTACATACAAAGATTATACTTGGATTGATATAGCCGAACCAATTTGTGTAGATTTCATCGGCGGAAAAACAGATATGCTTAAACCTGAAAAAGGACATCTCGTAGTAAAAACGATTCAAAAATGTCAGGCAGTAATGTTTACCGATAGCATTTATCAAATGACAGACAATGCCGGCAATTATTATGTCATGCATGCAACCGAAATCGGCAGACCGAACACAAACGCAATTCTACCCAATGGTTGGACCTTGAAAAAGGTAATGCTAAAAGAACCACTCATTATTCGACCTTTTGGTGGCGGGAATGACTGTTATTTCAATATTGTTGGTGATCATTTAGGACAAGGCTATCATCAATATATTTTTTCTGATAAAGTTTACCCTTCTCCTCAGTAGTCAGAGAAATTTTGAACTAACACCGGTAAGGATGCACGGCGCATAGTCTCTATCATTAACTCCGGCCTCTCTCTGACCCGCTCACAACGTAAACCAAATCGAAAAACACCTGAATACCTCACCCAATCCTCATTCCCCAGTCCCCAGTCCTCCGTCCCCAGTCCCCAGTCCCCAGTCCTCAGTCCCCAGTCCTCAGTCCCCAGTCCCCAGTCCCCGGTCCCCAGTCCTCACCTCGTGCTATTACTATGCCCGCCCTGATAATTCTTCCCGTACTTCGCCTTCATCTTGTCGGCGCGTGTAACTTTAATGGGCACTTTCTTGTTCTTGTCGAGTTTTTCGTGGAAGGCTCCTCCCCCATCCAATTTAGGCGCTTTGACCTTTATAGGCATGGGACCACGATCAGTTTCTTCGGGTAGAATTTCTTTGCTAAGCTCCACATGTGCAGGCCACTCCATGCGCGGTAAACGACTACCGATTAGCTGTTCAATTTCCTGCAACGAATCTGCTTCATAAGGCGCAGCCATCGATATTGCCACCCCTGCACGTTGAGCTCTTCCTGTGCGTCCGATGCGGTGCACATAATCTTCCGGAGCAGTGGGCAGAACAAAGTTGATCACGTGCGTCACGCCTTCCACATCGATACCACGAGCCAGCAGATCGCTTGCTACGAGAATGCGGCATTTACCTTCCGCAAATTCATCCACCGTACGAAGACGCTTATTCGCGTTCTTGTTGGCGTGAATAACGGCCATTTGCGCACCGAAGTCATCTTCAAGCATGAACTCCAATCGGTCGGCCATGCGCTTTCCTCCGGCGAATACCAGCACGCGCTGCATCGTTTCATCGCTGTGAAGCAAGTGCTTCAGCAAATTGAGTTTTGAGTAGTAATTAGGTGCTTCAAATAAGCGCTGTTCAATACCCTCCGCAGTCGAGCCTACAGTTGCTGCGTCGATGCGCACTACACGTTGCATATAACGCGCTATGATTCCTTCTACATCGGCAGTCATGGTAGCCGAAAACATGAGTGTTTGGCGCTTCTCCGGAAGGACATCCAGCATATGCATCAGATCATTTCGAAAACCCAAATTGAGCAACTGATCCACTTCATCGATAACGAGCTTTTTTACTTGTCGCGGGTTGATGGTACCATGCAACAACAAGTCATTGATGCGTCCGGGTGTTCCCACTACCACATCGGTGCCCTTTGCGATGTCGGCCGCTTGTGTTTTTATGCTGGGCCCGCCATAAACACCAACGATTCGAAGACTTGCGTATTTAGCGATACTTGCAAAGGCCTCTTCTACCTGCACGACAAGTTCCTTGGTTGGAACGACGACAAGCATGCTCACCGTTTTCTTTTGCTGAAATTGCCACTGACGAATGAGTGGCATGAGGTACGCAAACGTCTTACCTGTGCCGGTTTGAGCAATACCCAGTACATCGCTGCCGGCCATAATGGGCGCAAAGGCTTGCACCTGAATAGCGGTTGGTTCGTTAAAGCCCAAATCATCCAGAGCGTTGCGCAGGGCGTTGTTAAGATTGAGGTTGGAGAAGTTCATGTCCTGATGGCAAAGGTAATGACAACAAACCGTTTACTTATCGGGGCTATTCATATCAACGCAGCCTCAGCATCGCAGTAAGACGAATTAAATCAATCTTATCTTGATCTGCGGCAATACACTCGTACAACTCTTCCGATAATTCATTCGAAAACATAGTGGATGCGCAATGCTTGAACTTCTGCTTGATTTGATCGGCGGTGGCAGGCATTTTCCAATGTCCAGGCCAACGATCGCTTGAAGATGATCGTCCATCTGATAGTTTCACTCTTACCTCCATCTTTGTGAAATCTGCAGGGATATCGTGCAACATTTCTAACCGCGTATTGGCTAGCAAATGCTGAATTTCAGGTCGATTTAATTGTGCTTCTGAAAAACTATCAGGAGTAACTTTTCCATCAACGATTGCTTGAACAACATTGAACTGTATGCTGAAACGGCATTCATCGGTGCTTTTCGGATTGGGGCGATCACAGTATTTAAAAACGGGAGCTTCAATATGCACAGAACCTTCAAAAGGTTTGCCGGGCGCATGCAACGGCAACGCAGCATGAATTGAAACTTGCATGGCTGTGTGCGCGGGCCAATATTTAAAAGCAAAACCCGGTGTTGTGAAACATCGTAGGCTTTGCATGCCATCTATTAATTGCTTCCGATCAAAAAAATCACCGCCGAAAACATCACCCCACCCACCGGGTTCCTCCAACGTGCTCGAAGAGGCTGTGAATCCTCGTCTTGCCAGCATGGCACATTCCACTCCCGCACGCGCCGCGTTTCCGCTGTGTGCAGCCTTTGTCATGGTGCCAATGTTACCGGCAATACCTCCCGCGCGGCTCGCTGCCATGCCCAGCGCCATGCAAGCATGATCTTCCGTAAGACCCAACCAGATGGATGCTGCAAGAGCAGCCCCCATCACCCCAACCGTTCCCGGGGGATGAAAGCCCTGTTTCTGAAACGGAAAGAAATTCTCATGCACACGAGCATCATTATCTGCGACGAGTGCCGCGGTGCGCAAGTCGGCTTGGATTTCAATTCCCGCCGTAAAGGCCTTGAGGAAGAGTTGACCATGAGGATCTCTCTTCGCACAGGAAGATTCTCCATCACACATCATGAGGGCAACAAGCGCCCCAAGCACGGGCGATACAACGTGCGTTGGCGGATCGAACATGGGTTCAAAATCCATCACGTGTATGGCTATGCCATGAACGAAAGCGGCATCAGGAACAGACGTTGCATAGGAGTGTCCGGGCAGATGGCTCGTTGACTTCCCTCCCACTTCGCGCAACTGATTCACTACAATAGCAACATTGGGATGATGGAGCCCCTCTATCATTACCCCCATGCCATCCACAATAAGGTTGCGTACCTTGAACTGAATGGGTTCCGAAAGGTTAGAAAATTCTATCGCATAGGCTGCTTCCACAACTTGTCGCGTCACACGTAAATCTCTCGTCATATTTAATTAAAGCAGTGTAATGGATGAAGGCAATGCGTGCAAGATACGTTCTTGAGAGGGACCATGACGCATAATGCGAACGGTATTCTGCTCAAAAGCGAAAATCGGATACGATCCGGACTCTTGCGCGGCAGTATTTGATGAGGTAATCAAAAGCTGCAAGTTGCGCTGCTCGGCAAATGCCATAGCCCGCTCAAAATCCAGAATCGATCCGGCAGTGTCACCGCTAATGTTTGCGCTCGTGCACAAGGGTGCAAAATAGCGCGCTCCATCAAAAAGTGGATTACCTGATTGCATTTGAAACCCTTGTTCAAGCATGCAAAACAACTTGCGATGGGGACCTTCAGGCAATAAAAGCCCCTGATGAGTGCCCCTCGTTACTGCAGCGCTTCCAAAATCCGGCTGAGTCACTTTCAAACGAATAAAAGCACCTTCGAGTGCGCGCATAGAATCAATGTCTGAGTGAAAAGCCGAAGGCAAATAGGCCTTATCTGCCAATGCAGCAAAGTCTTTCAACGAACCGATAGCAGAACCATAATGCTTTCCGTTCAACCTCTGCTTCGAATCATTTAAGGCCTCCACACCCAGGGGAGTCGAAGGAGCCAGCAAAGCAAATACTGCAGGAAACTGAACAACCGCAACAGGGTAATCGGAGTGCATAACACGCATCAACGCTGATTGCGCTTCGGCATGATGAATATCGAGATGAACTAAGGGCATATAATCAAAGGTATGCAAAGTGAAAAGAGCCATAATGGGATGCAAAAGAAAACCCGGCCAAAAGACCGGGCTTCCTCGCATTAACCTGTATAATCAAAACACTTAATTGACCTTAACCAATCGTGTTGTGCGAGAACCTGTGGGTGTGGTGAGTACTACTTGATACATCCCTTCAGCCCAGGTTGATGAATCAATCATGTGAGCAATGTTCGGAGTAATGCTTGCACCCTCCAGAACTTTACGACCTGCCTGATCGACCACAACCATAACACCTTTCACTGAAGAAATTACGAATGCCTTCTCTTCGGCCGGGTTCGGATAAACCTGCATAACGAAGTCTGCAACCAACTCTTCAACACCCACTGAAGCGTTTACTTGTGTCTCATACGAAGAAGAGCATCCCAATGCAGAGATAGCAGTCAAGGTAACAGTGTAGGTTCCTGATGATGCATAGGTGTAAGTCGGATCTGCATCGGTTGACGTGTTGTTATCGCCAAAATTCCAGTTATAGGTTGCGATGTTCCCGCTGCTAATCGTTGAAGTATTATCGAATGTAACCAAGGATGTATTCGTATCGAATGTGTAGCTGAACGAAGCAACCGGCGAAGTTGAAACGAATACTTCACCTGCCACCTGATACGTGCAGCCGTTCGCAGCCGTCATTGACAATGTAATCGGAGTAGCACCCGGAGCTGTGATACTCACGGAAACCTCCTGACCGGTAGCAACCGAACCATCGCCAAACTGCCAGTCATACGTCTCGATTACATTACCATCGATCACGTCTGCATAACTGAGCTCAATTGGAGAACCAACGCAATATGGCGCTGCAGATACAAGTTGGATGGGATCCGGTAAGGTCGCGCCATCTATAAAGCGATATCCGGCAACCTCTCCATTCAACCACGTGCTGATAGAGTTAAAATCGGTGCTAAATACAGCAGAGCACTCATCGAGAATTTCGAATTTCACATGGGCAACAACAGCTCCATCTAAAATTGACTCCGAAGTATTGCGTGTCGCTATTAAACGTGCATATTCATCATCGACGTTATAAGCTGAAACCAACTCCAAATCGGCTGCAATAGCAACTGAAGAGTTGTACGCGAGTTTATTCTGATTAAACTTAAACGCCGCATCGAAGGAACGCACATCGTTTCCTGCGAACTGCGCAATCATAGGCACTTCAATAAAATTAGAAGCGCCATCAGAGGTATAAACAGCCTGACTCAAATCAAAGAGAATACTATCTTGTGAATTAGCCAAATTCAAACCATAGCTAGCGTTGACATCGCCTAGGAAGATTGCTTTGTAATTTTCAGAAGCCCACTGCTGACAAGAAGCGCTATTCGGATTAAAGTCAGATGCAGCTGTTGGCAGCGCAAATGGAATAGCAGGCACACGCAAGGCAGAAAAACCAACGCCATCATCATCCGGAAAAGAAGCTGAAATCGCAAAAGCTGCTTCGCTCAAGCGCGCTGCATCGACAAAGATCCAGTCTTTCGCAGGTTGACCCGTTGTATTCCAAGCCTGCTGATACTCACCAATCATAAGTGTTGCACGCTGATTCATTTGTGAAATATCGCCTGCTGTTACAGTACCATCCATGTTAACGTCCATGGCAAGAATTTCGAAAATGGTTGGTGTGTAGCTACCATTCAACAACGCCTTGGCAAGAAGTACATCAGCTCCGTTAACCGTCTTCTGAATGGAAGCCGTGTTATCAATGTCACGCTCAATAACAAGGTCTAGCCCGTTGTTCAAGTCATGCATAAACGAACCATTTGCTTCCACCACTGACGGAGCTGCCGGGTTGTTCACAGCACCATTGGTAGAACCATAAACCAACGTTTGAGGAGTTGCAGAAGCATTCGACTCATTTTCGCCTAATGAGATGCTGCTTTCGCCCGTGGTAATGTTACCTGAATAAAATGTATTGGGTTGAGAGTACTGAAAGGCAGAATTCGCAGAGGCCGTCATAGGGCCGCTCACATAGCTTTCTATCACAGATGATACAGACACCTCCGTGGAGTCATTGGCTCCCAATCCCGACAAGCGCGAAAAGCGAACACAAATCAAATCACCATATCCCTGGAATTGAGTTCCTGAAGGAGCGTTTCCATTTAAGGTAATCATCACCTGGGCGACTCCTGCTGAGGCAACGGTTACAGTGGCTGAAATCAAATTACCATCAATGAGGTCTGAGAATAATTCCGAAGTGCCCGTAGGTTCAAGATCATTAGGATCATAATTCATTGTGATATCATAGCCGATAACACCGCTTACAGGAAATGCAGCAGAAACAGAGATTGGAACACAGAATTCTGTAACGTCACACGTTTGCGTGATAGAACCAACAGCATAAGGTTCGGTTGATGGGTCAAGAACTTCCAAGTTGACAGACACTGAAGTTGTTTGAGCACCATTGCTATCAGTGGCGACCGCTACTATTTCTGCCGGCCCCGCGACACTCATCCAATTGACAATGAATGGAGTTGAAGTTGCGGTGCCTACTAATTCACCATTAATAAAAAACTCTACACTTACTACTGATCCGTCAGCATCAAAAGCCTCAGCCGTGAGCGCAACCATTTCAGGCGCTGTGAAATCGCTGGTTGAGAACGGGAATGTGATTGAAACCGTTGGAGCATTATTACCATTAACGGTTATAAGCACCGTGTTCGAAGTCGTTGAAAGTCCTGAATCATCCGTAGCAACAGCCGTTATGGTTTGGTTAGCTCCCAACGTAGCAACCCACACAACCGAGTATGGAGACGTTGCGTCCGTGCCGACTGATACGCCATCCACGAAAAATTCAACCTGAGTAATGCTGCCGTCCGAATCAGAAGCTGTGGATGATAAGGTAATAGACGAGCCTTCCACGGCTATGGTTGGAGCATCCAATGTAACTGCAGGTGCTGAATTACTCGATACAGATACACTCACCGATTGCGCATTGCCTGTTAAGCAATCACCATCAATCGCAGTGGCGGTGATGGTATGAGAACCAACGGTGGCATTGTATACGACCTCATAAGGTGCTGTGTTGTCCACACCTACTGAAACCCCATCAACGAAGAACTCTACACTTGTGACATAACCTTGCTCATCACCGGCATTGGCCGTGAGAGTATAATCACCAAATCCGATAGTGGATCCATTGCTCGGAGCAGTGATTGTAATCGTTGGTGCAATGTTGCTATTATAGGTGAGCGTCGGATGGGTAAGCTCACCCACGATTGGGTTGGAAGCCACATAGTTTTCAGCAGCACCTGTAGTTGCATTAACCAATTGAACATTGAGAGCAAACGTAATGTCGCCATTCACTGTAAACTGAGCAATCATAACGCGATTTGTAGCGGTAGGTCCTACAATACCCCCTAATGCCGCAATTGCACCACCATCTATATAAACAGAGCTTCCGGCCGTTTGATCCAGCGCTTCTAAGGCTCCTCCAACACCAAGTGAATTGGGAACCAGATAGGTAGTAGGTGAATTAAGAGTCATACCATCCTGTGCATCCGTTCCATTGATTGGAACTCCGTAACAACCACCGGGGTTATTGGCCAGCACGTTATGCTGATTGCCCACAGAGCCATCGGTATCTTCTATTTTCAACACACCCACTTTTCCATTCGATGCTCCGCCAGTTGTAAACCAAGAGTCGATGAGAGCCGTATGCTTGCGGATGTTGTTTGCGCTGATTGTAGCAGGATTGACCGTTACACCATACGAAGGGTCATTGTAGAATTCAGCTGTTGCATTCACCGAAAGCGGATGCTCGAGTGTTCCAAATAACTGAGAGAACTTATATCCATCGGCCATATCAACAAAAACGCGATATACAACACTTCCGACAGGAAGCGGAACTACAGATCCATTGTCAAGCGCATTGGCTTCGTCGGCTGCATCTGTTTCGTAAAATCGTTCAACGATAATTCCCTCCAGTCCTTGTGCAAAGGACGCCTGAACAGAAATCAGCAAAGAGGCTAAAACAAGGTAAAAGAATTTCATAGGTAGATAGTTTGAAGTGCCAAAACTCTTATAACAAACCATCGAAATTTTGAACCGGGGTTTATGATTGTATTAAGTAAAGACGGCTCAGCACACCGACTCAGTAACACACAGCTAACAAATGAGCGTTCTGTAAAAAAAGAAGCGCCTCCCGTTGGAGGCGCTTCTTGCAAAAGATCGTTCAAACACCTTAATTTTTCACGATCATTCTTTCAGAAACTACATGAGTTCCATCGGTCATTTCAACCATGTACATACCTGCGGCCAATGTCTGGTCGAAGGTGATCACCTGGTTCAATGAACCTTCCACGCTATATGAAGAGCGGAAAATTTCGCGACCCATTGCATCCAACAAGCGAACTTGAACTTGATTCGAAGTCAAATCTGTGAAGTTGATTGCAATCATATCTCCGTTAGAAGGATTCGGGTAGATAGAAGCATTTGCTTCAACCATTTCCTCATCACGCTCAGAGTGCAATACTTCGAACTCGAGTTCACCGGACGCAGCCGTACCATTTACCTGGATACGCTGAGTTGGTCCGTAGGTGCTAGAATAGGCAGAGGCGCCGCTACCGAAGTTAGAGCGCACTCGAACATCCCATACACCCTGGTTTACACCTGAAGGCAAAACACCCAATTGTAAGTAGGGTGAAGTTCCTGCTGTATTGAAAGTAGTAGGCAAACCATTTGTAGTTCCACCGGCACATGCTGTTGCATTAGCAATCGATGTAAACTCATAGGTGTAATTAGTAACACCACAAACACTTGCCGTATTCACTACACGGTAGGCACGCAACCAAGTGCTGCGCAACAAAGTGGCAGGACAACGCTGTGAAGCGATAATCTCCAAGTCAGGAGCTGTCATGATAGTCACATCGTTGCAGTTTCCGGTCGCAGCACCATTCACTGTTACAACTTCAGGAGAACCGGTAGAAGGTGAAAGCGTATAAACCACATCAACTGTAGCATCATACTCACCACCATAACGCAAACCGAAATTGGCATTTGAAAGAGTAGTCAAACCGTTAGTACCAGAGAGTGACGTCGTTGCAAACGGAGTTGCAGCATTACCTCCAACACCAGTGAAGTTAAACGTATAGGTTACACCATTCGATGCAGCACCGCGATAAATAGCCTTCCAGTTATTGCAAAGGTTAAAACCTCCTGCAGGCTCTGTATAAGCGCAAGTACTTGGCATCAGGTGCTGAATACAGATCTGGTATGTTCCACCACCTGAAATAGCACCTACAGAGACATAGTAAGTAGTTCCTACAGTCAAACCGGAAAAATTCAGCTTTTCAAAATCACCAATACCGGAAGTAGAATTCTCTGTTCCGCCGGTCATGAGAACGTAATTCGAACCCACTTTTTCGTATAATTCAATAACGTCATCATTGGTAGAACTGGTTACCGTAATAGATACACCTGTAGAAAGTGCTACAAAGCGATACCAACGGTCAGGACCCGTCAAAGAAGACTCGGGAGAATCTGTTGTACCGGTTGTTGTGCCAGTGATTGGATAACAATTCGGGTAGTATGCATTCGGACTTGACTGCACGAGAGTTGCACCATTTGGACTGTCGTTCGTGGAAGAAACCACTGCACATGCTGGCGTTACTGTTTGCGTCAAAGAAGCACTTGTCAACTCACCTGCCACAGGGCTAGAAGCAACATAGTTCTCGGCAGCACCGGTCGAGATGTTGATCAATTGCACGTTCAGTGCAAAGCTCAAACTACCCGTTGTTGTGAACTGACCGATAAGAACTAGGTTGTCAGCAGTAGCACCTACCACACCACCGAGGGCAGCGATAGCACCATCTGTGATAGTAATAGAGTTACCTGCAGTCTGATCCAACACATCCAATGCTGAACCCAAACCAAGAATGTTTGGCTCGAGGTACGAGTTAGCCACTGCGGCAACCATACCGTCAGCGGAACCTGAACCGTTGATAGGAGCACCGAAGCAATCGCCGGGGTTGTTAGCAAGAATAGACTGTGCGTTACCCAATGAACCATCGGTATCATCAGTCTTACGAACGCCTACTTTACCTACTGCAGTACCGCCCGTGGTGAACCATGAGTCAATCATACCGGTATTCTTGCGAATATTAGTAGTTGTAACGGTTCCAGGATCGATAGATACACCCCAGTTAGGATCGTTGTAAAAGTTAGCTGTAGAGCTAAGTGTCAAAGAGTGAGTTGGGCTACCATAGATCTGTGAGAACTTGTAACCTGCCGCCATATCAACATATACGCGGTACGTAACTGAGCTTGTTGTAAGAGGAACGATGGCACCTTCTGTGGTAGCATCACTTACGTCAGCTGCATTGGCTTGATAGTAACGTTCTACAACGATACCTTGCAAGCCTTGTGCTTGTGCTGCTGCGAAACTGCAAGCAAACAAAGCAACGAAGATGTACTTTAATGTATTCATATTTCTTTAGTATTAGAAACCCTTGTGGGATTCAATTAAATATTAGTTACAAGTAGTACCGAAAGCTGGAGCGAAAATCAAGAAGTCGTTAACGTTGGTAGTACCGTCGAAATTCAAGTCTGTTGGGCAAGCAGCAACACCACGTGTAGCACCCAAAACTTGAGAATAAGACCAGGTAGACAACCAGTTTTCACCGTACTCTGAAGAGAATGCACCACGGTAGTTAGCTGGTTCGAAGAAACCGTCAACAGGAACTGTTGGGCAACCTGTTACAGCCAAAGCCGGGTTTGGAGTTGGGTCGTTCTTCGCAGTGAAGGTGTTACCTGAACGTGTGAAGTTGTAGTCGAAACCGGGAAGTGTGTTACCGGTTACGATTACGTTCTTGTCAGTTGTAGTGAACTGAGTGAACTCAGCACCGTTAGCGATACCAGCGTCAGAAGATGAACCTGCAGTCAAAGCAGTACCGTTAGCAGCCAATGTGCTTGCACCGAAAGTAAGTGGGTTAGTGATACCTACGAAGTGGTTACACTTAACTTCCAAGTTCAATGTACCGTTACCGGCAGAAGCAGTTGGAGTTGTTGGAGTTGAAGGAGTAGCATACCAGTTGTGCCAAGCGTTACCACCAAGAGCCAATGTACGAGTACCCAAAGCCTTCTCGATGTTCAAACCATTCTTGAAGTTAGCAAATACAGAGTTGTAGATTTTACCACCTGCACCGTCCTTGGCGTTGATAGCAGCCAAACCGCGGTTATCAGCAGTACCGGTAGCCTTAGGGTTACCAATGAATGTAGAATTGTAAATAACAGGAACAGAAACCGGGCTTGATTGAGCAGAGTTGTCATCGCTATCGGCCTCGATACCGTTGTCGTTGTCAGGGCTAGCTTGTCCGGCAGCAGTACCGTCGTTCTTCATACCGAAGAAGAACTGAATCTTACCAGAGTAACCATGGTCATAGTCAAGCATGTCGTCGTTACCGAACAAGCTGCTTACATACTTCATGTTAACAGTACCACCAAACAATTCGATTTGGTCATCAGCACCAGATACGATTTCGATGTGCTCAATTGTAGTACCGCGACCTACTGAACCCAGTGTAAGACCGTTGATCTCAGCACCAACTTCGAGGATAGCACCTGTGTGGCGGATAGAGACGAACTTCAATACACCGCTATTATCATTATCATCGAATGAACCGATTGTCTCGTCAGCAACTGAACCAGACTGAAGCACACCGTAACGGTTTTGTGAACCTGTATTGTTGAAACCTTCAATCAAACCAAGACCAACACCCATACCTACTTTAGAACCGAAAGTCTGAGGCGTGTTAGCAGCTACGAGGTTGTTGGTAGCCTTTCCGAGGATAACTACACCACCCCATGAACCGATAGTAGCTACAGAGTAGGTACCGTCCATTGCATCAGCATTAGCCGTGAAAACGATTGGGCAAGACTCAGTGCCGGCAGCGTTGATTTTACCACCGCGCTCTACAACCAAAGCAGTTTGATCTGCAGCAGTAGCAGCAGCAGCACCCTTAATAAGAGTACCAGGTGCAATGTTCAACGTCTGACCTGCAGGAACGTAGATCTTCTTGTCAAGAATGTACGTGTTGTTGCAAGTGAATGTAGCCCCTGAAGTCAAACGGTACGCATCCGGGTCACCTGCGATGGCAGAAGCACCTGGCAATGATGTAACGTTAACTGAAGTACGAGAACCAACAGCAGGACAACCGCAATCGGCACCCAAGTTGGTTTGAGCAACACCGGAGAAACCGGCAAAAAGCATTGCAGCAGCGGCAACAGCTTTAGTAAAATGCATTTTCATTTTGGATTTTGAATTAAGTTAATTAATGGAAAATTTGCGAGGCGAAGATGTGCCTCTCAGCATGCCGATAAGATGATGGTGCTATTACGCTTTTCTTAAAGAAATGCTTCCGAATTCCTTATTTAACAAGGCTTTTAGGAAACATACGTAACATCAAATTGACAGAAAATCGAAGTGAGGAAACATCACCCTAACACTAGAATGCGTTCAGAACAGAAACGAATAGTCCTATGGAATTTAACCTTCTTTCTAGTGGCCCTAAAGCGATTGGCGAGAGCGATTGATTTCCACTCACATAAACATCAAGCTTTGCAGTATTGGTTATGGTACGGCGAACTCCTAACGCAGCGCTAACATTCAGCGTCATCAGGTTCAAATCAGGAGCTGCTTGCATCTCAAAACGTGCGGTTTGTCCGTCTTTATTGAAATAAAGCTTGTTACCAACGCTAAACGCTGCTTGGACAGACGCACCAGCTAACAGTGAGTTTTTTTTGTTCGGAGACGAAGAATAATAGATACCCAACGGTACTTCAGCGTATTGAAAATGATAGTCCAATGTATTCAACCCTGCGTCTGGTAATGTATCCATGCGATAACCGCGATCCACATAGTTCAATCCCGAGAAAAGCGAAATGTGACTGTTCAATTGGTGTTGCAGACGAACACCCCCCGAAAGTCGCCACACATGCCCTTCCAACTCATTCCACACTTTCGTTAGCTGCTCATCATTGTTGACGTCCATAAGCTGGCGACTGCAGCGTTCAACACCGCCCATTACGCCCCATGACCACTTAGAGAGTGTGTCTTGAGAGAAAACCCAACAAGGTAGGCAGATGAAAAGAATGGCGAATCTGTTTTTCATGTCTTAATCTTTAACGCAACGAATACTCATACCATACGCAGGATAGGTCGTCTGACGAAAAATGCGCTGATGATAGCTGTCGATTGTACGATAGTAATACTCTCCATGCTGACTCGACTTACACCACCACCAGGCAGAATTGTTTTGTGAATTGGTTCGACCGTCATGCCCTCTCACATTGGCAGGTTTGGCATTGAAACCGAAGTAGTCACTACCATACAAACCCGCATCTTGATCATTAGCAGGCCAGCCTTGATTATACTGAGTAGCTAATAGATTGGCTTCATTGCTTCCGCGCCAACCTGTTTGATCTGATTCAACCTCTGACATACCCAAGGTCAATTCCAGCTCCTTCCATTCTTCATCGGTTGGAACATGCCATCCGGCAGGAGCAACATTTCTCTGAGCATTGAAAACATGCGCGTTATAGAGATAACCAAATAAAGAATCATTGATGAAGCAACAAGCAGCTGAATCAACCTGAGCCCATAGCGAATCTTCTCCATTACCCAACGGAACTAAGTCGATTGGTGTTCCATCATTGAATTTTGAGACACGTAGATTTTCGGCCATCCACCATTGATTGCCAATTTTAACGGTCTCATACACATTTCCATCCACATCAGCGACTGTGCCGCGCTCAATCACATACGGAGCTTCTTCTTCTTTCTTACATCCCATGAAAGACGAAAAACAAACAGCCGCGAGAAGTATCATCCAATTGTATTTCATTGCCTATTAGATTTTAACGAGCATTCCATTCTTAACACCTTCCACACCGGTAACACGAACCAAGTAAATTCCGGATGGCCTGTCAGAAAAATCAATCTGTGTGCTATAGTTCAAAGGGGCTTGGTTTATGACCTCCGTAAAAACATCTACTCCATTGTAGTCGGTTACTTGTATGGATATATCGGAAGTGACACCACTGATTACCTGCACAAATGCGCTTTCTGTAACCGGATTTGGAAACAACTTAAAGTCGAAAGTTTCACCCTTCAATTGAGGGCATACCTCCTCAATATCACGTTCCTGACAGAAACCCGGATAACAACACAAATTATCGACTTGAAAATTCACCGATGGATCGTAATTACAAGCCAGGGTATCCATGCATCCAAAAACGACCGGCGTTTGACAAGAACCGTCTTCAGAACATGCGTAATCAGGACTGAATTCTATGTAACCGGGGTCTATGCATCCACAAACTTGCGGATAGACCAGGTCCGGAGCAAAAAAGGTGTTGGCCTGTGTGACAACATTGGTTCCTACATAGGTAAGGGTATCACCCGAGGAGTTCACTAACTGAGCATTCAGTCGCAATGATATTTCACCCGGAGTTGTAAGCTGAGCTATCAATACTTGATTGCTATCCGGTTCTACTCCGTAAACTCCTTCGCATCGCAAAACGAATTGATTACTTGAAAAAAGAGAGTCCACAGCATTCGGGCTGAAAATCGATGTATCGGCACCACTGGCGAAATCGACAATACCGAAGGAAAACCAATTGGATATTGTCAAATTCAACGTATCCATGCCATCAGCATCCGTTAAGGGAATACCGGCAGTGGCGTCGGCGTTAACGAGCAATCCGCCTTCTATCATCTCGCTTCCACCATCATTATTAAGCCCGCCGATAAAAGACCCATCCGTGTCCTGAGTCTTCGGAATACCGTAATATTTCTTTAAACCTTGAAAACCATTTTGACCCAATGAGATGTAGGTATCCAGTGCCACTGTATTGGACTCATACGACACCTTAGGAATTTCATACCCGAAGGAAGCTCCATCTACATTATTAAAAAACCTGCGCGTGCTTCCTATTGAAAAGGGATGTTCATCATCACCGAAAATGGAGATTAAGCGCGAACCTGGAGCGAGATCCAGAAAAACTCGATAGGTAACTTCCCCCTGCAACAAATGACCACCTGTAGTATCTGTTGCATCGAGCGAATCGGACACATAATACTTCTCAATGAAAAGACCTTCCAACTGAGCGAAAGTTTGGATACCGACAGATAAACAGAGTAGTATGGAGTAAAACTTCTTCATAGTTGGAATCTATAATTTGTAACCAATGCTCAATAAATAGGTAGTGCCATATCGGAATCGATCGTAATCAAACCAGCCCGAAGGCAAGTCATACGCTCGTAAAACAGGAGCGTTCAGGATGTCGCGCACAGTAATACTCGCAGTAACATGATTGCCCAACTTCTTAGAGACTTTGAAATCCAGCAAATGACGAGGAAGCTCATACACATCCGCCCAACCTTTGAATGCGCCGGTAATCACCAAACGCTCACCCTGCACATTGTAACTCAATGTTGCAGTGAGCCCAAGAGAATCGGCCTTATAGGAAAGCATAGCGTTTACCAAATAGGGCGCTTGTCCGAACATAGGGCGGTATATAGTGTCGATAGGCAAATAGAATTTCTTGCCATCCACAATACTGAAGTCTTTGCGCACGAATTGAGATTCGGATTTGACCAGTGTAACATTACCCCGGAACTCCAAATGTTTACCAATGTCTTTCTTCCCTTCCAGCTCCACTCCAATTACGCTCGACTCGGGCACGTTTTCCCAGGTAATACCGACATTGCCGAAGCCCATTTCAATATGATTCGTAAAATCCTTATAGAACAAACTGGCTGATAGATTATCTCCGTTCTTAAAGTAAGTCTCTGCTCGGAAATCATAGTTCGATATTTCCGCAATCTTCAAATCAGAGTTACCATAAATGAACTGGCGAAATTCATTATCCAAAATAGCAGCATCATTCAACTCGCGAATACTGGGGCGCGCCAACGAACGACTATAATTCAAACGAAGATTTACTCTTTCCAACTTATCCGATTGCAACTTGTAAATCAAACTACCACTGGGAAGGAAATCCCATTCATTCATATCGACAGCGTTGACGTTTGGAAAATTTGTCACATTAGCTCTTCGTGGATCATCGCGCACGTATCCCTCACGATAGAACTTGTCGACATCGCTAAAAATAGAAGTATGCTCAGCCCTTGCTCCTCCTGAAAACTTCAGTGAAGGAGTCAAATCCCACGTGAGCATAGCAAAAGCAGCATCTACCCTGCTATATCCGAAGCTATGATTCCGATCTTCATCCATGGACACATAGTAGAAGTCTATCAAGCTATCGGTCATTGTAAAACGATCCAGCATGTATCCATCGATATCCGTTGATTGCAGAATGGGCACGGGTCCGTTACCGAGCATTACCCGATACTCTTCATTATCGATCTTACGATAATTGTACAGCGTTGCTCCACCAATTTTGAGTTTGTTCGCCTCCCCTCCCGGTTTGGTGCTCAGCGGTATTTCCGCGCTAATACGGGCATCCAACAGGTTCTCATCGAGATATCGATAAAACCTTCGAATACCATCGCCAACGGTTGGATAGAAACCTATGCTGTTGGGATCCTGACGGAAAAATGTATATTCTGTCGTTCGAAAGTCGGGAGCTACAGAAGATCCATCGGTGTAGGAAGCTGCACTTTCAATTTTGATTTTTCTGGCCGGAATAAAATGACTAGAAGAGAATTGATAAATAAGCTGCTTTCGTTGCTCGTAGAAAATATTCCTTCTGGCCGTTAATTCGTCTTGCAGTACGACTCCATTCTCCTCAATGGGCACATTTGTAAATGCAGCCACATCATTGTTCCCTATAATATTCGGCATAAACAACAGCGAAATCTTGTTGTTCTCATTCAGTTTATAAGCCAAATTGAGAAGTCCGCTCCACGAATGAGTTTCACGACTTATCAAGGTTTGATCCGATGTTTCAATGCGGTAACCTTGTTCTTCATTCAGAATACGCTGCGAAATTCCATCGGGGTCATAGCGATAACTATTGCCATATCGAATCCCGGCGAAAAATCCGAGTGGTCTTCCAAACAACGTTCGCTGATCACCAAAACTCGCATTCTGAGAAAACGATAACGGCGCCTTCATGAACTTCGTTGTCCAGTTATTTGAAAAGCCATTATTGTAATCAGTGTTATTGGGGTTTATATCCCGATATGCTTGGGGTTTGTAAGTTGTATTGTATACAACCAACGCCTCTTGATAGGCCGTTGGATCATTCACCAGCGCTGCCGGTAATAAACCCAACTGAACAAGTCCCATCCTGAAATAATTATCAGCTAAAGCATTTCCATCTGTCCAGCCGTTTATACCCATGGAATTATAGTAATCACCCAAACCTAGAGCGACCAATTCCTCATAACTAGATGGATTTAAATTAGGCGCTATGATATCATTTCCCGTGCGCGTGCGCAGGCCGTTATCATAACCCAACCAGTCGGTAGTACTTCGCTCGGAGGTTACAAAATCCTGAAAAGTAGACTGCGGGTTATAGCCAAACTGACTCTCTACATTTACGGTCAACTGATCCGGGTAATCTTTCGTCTCTACGGATATGTATGCGCCCGACCAATCGCCCGGTAAATCGGGGCTTGCCGTCTTTGTTATAACTATATTGTCAACTAAACTCGCCGGAAAAATATCGAGCTTTATATTATTCGTAAGTGGATCCAATGTTGGTATTCTGCTTCCGTTGAGTGTCGTCTTTACATAGCGGTCACCAATACCTCGAACAGTTATTAAACCGCCACTTGTAGAGACACCGGAAACACGCGCCACGGCATTCAACACATTACTATCGCCTGTTTTCTTAATCGTAGCTGAAGAAATATAGTCCAATGATGTGGTGGAGTTCATTTTGATTTTCTCCATGTATGTATCTGCAGAACGTACAGCCTTTGCCTCAATCTTTACCTCATTGCTGATGAGCGATTTCTCGAACATCGTAAACTCTTTATTCAAAACCTGCCCTCCTGTGATAACAACAGATTCAATAATCTCTTCGTACCCCAATAAACTCAACTTGAAAATATGCGCCTTTGAATCCGGAATCGTAATAGAGAACAAACCATCGAAGTCGCTTTGACCGATGACGCTATAATCATTGGTATCAACCACCACTACCCCAAACATGGGTTCTCCTTGTGCGTCGGATATCCGTCCGCTGAATTTACCCTGTGCAAATACTGACGGACCGGCAAAAAGGAGCAATAGGGTTACTGCACACAGATATGGAATGGAACGCGCATTCATATTTCGATGGTTCTGCATGGGTTATGATTGTTTCTTTTTCTTCTTCTTTCCGGACTTACCCGCCTTCCCTGATTGAGGTTTCCAAACAAATTCACCTATCAAAGACGGATGTAAAACCTCACGGTCGACGGGGTTTCCATATACATACTGAATCGACTTGCCTTCCGGAGTGCCAATCATGATATTCAACTTGTAGTCAAGTTTCCCGGCCGTAGTAACCTGTGCAATCAGAACGTGGTTTCCGGAAAGCGAATCGGCTCCCAAAGAACCTTTCCCCATACATGCCCATGCGCCGTTCTCTAGATAAAATCGCTTTGCACGCGATACACTGCCCAGAGCCCACCCTAAGGAATCCATGTTGTAGATGGTCGTAATCGGTAATGATTGCGTGCGAGCCAGACCATCGCAGTCTTCCAGTCTCAGTGTCAAAGGTCCCAAATCATCATCCGACAACTTCACCGTATTCTGAAGGAAACCATCCTTGAAACGCAAGAACCCATCCTTGGCCAAGAAGTCATTCTTGCGCGGCACACCTATATGATTCTCGGTTGCAGCCCCGGCGGTAACCCATGAGTCGAGCAAAACGATATCGCGGGCAAGATCGCGCTCAGGAATGATGTTCGGGTAGGTGTTTCCGGAGTGATTATGATTGAAGAAAACACGATCACTTGAAATTATCAGGGGATGGTCCGGCGAACCATAGGCCGCCTGAAATCGATACCCCGGTTCCAAATCAACATATATACGATAGGTCACAGATCCTTCCTCCAAAGCGCCACTCGAGTTAAAACCCTTGGCATCATCCTTATTCGTTACGTAATAAGTTTCTACCACAACTCCTTGCAATCCCGCTTGCGCTGATAGGGAGACTGCTAAGCAAATCAGACAAATCGTATATAGGTATTTCATAGTTGGTTGCAAACGTGCAACCCTCAAGAAAGAATAATGTATCGGAGCCGTTATGATAAAAAAAAGAAAAAAGCCTCTTGTCGCACTCTTGTTACTGGAGCGTTATCTTATTCTCTCCTACACGTAAATGCGGAGTGCGAAATCAATTGGTGAAATCACCGAAGACTACTCGATGTAACGCAAGATTTTATACTGATAAGGCAACAAGCCCATGGCGCTGCTGATAAATTCCGCAGCACCGCTGCTGGCTTCCGTCCAGGCTGTATTCTGCAGAGTGGAAGGCATCGGGATGGAAACGTTTGCATTGCGTACATTCACAATGACCAATAGATGCTCTCCATTGAAGACTCGCTCTATCAGCAACGCATCATTGGCTGCATAGAGCATCGTCGTTCCCTTCCTGGCGGCATCGCTCGACTCATAGATACTGTATACTTCGCGATAATCATTTACCATATTCACATTCGCTGTCCAATCGATGGGTGAATTGGAAAAGAAAGGTGTGGTTGTCGTGCGACCCGTTTCCTGCCCCGTGTAAATGAGCGGAACACCTTGCATGAATGTCATGGCTACCGTTGCAGCGGTTGCGCCTTCCACTCCACCAAACAACGAAGGTGGCGCCGCCTCCCAAGCGGACTGATCATGATTCGTTGTAAACCGAAGTTTGTGTTTTCCAGTTGGAACACCCGCGTATTCGTTTGCGCTAATGGCATTGAGCGTGAATGCCTGTTGACCGGCGAATACGTTCTTCAACCCCGTATAATAATCCCATCCAAATGTCATATCGAAACCGGCCTCGAAATGATCATCGCGATCTCCCTCCGCCAGCATAATCAAATTGCGATTGGGGATGGACCTCAACCCGGAAATAGCCTGCGACCAAAAATCGAAAGGTACACCATCCGCATAATCACATCGATAGCCATCCACATTAGCTTCTAGAATCCAATACTTCATAGCATCAACCATGGCATCGCGCATTCCTGTGTTGTCAAAATTCAAATCAGCTACATCCGCCCAATTCGTTCCGGGTGGCATGACTATGTTTCCATTCGCATCCTGTGTATACCACGATGCATTGTTTATCCAGGCATGATCCCATGCCGTATGATTAGCCACCCAATCCATAATAACAGACATACCTCGTGCATGAGCCGCATCGGTGAGCTGACGCAACTTCTCCAAATCACCAAATTCAGTGCTTACCGCTTTATAATCCTTCACGGAATAGGGAGAATTCACAGAGTTTATTGCGCCTATTGGATGAACAGGCATCAGCCAGATTACATTGACGTGCAACGATTGCAGGTGATCTAGCTTTTCTATAACTCCCTGCAGGTCTCCTTGTGAACTAAATGCGCGGAGATTCACTTCATACATGATGATATCCTCAATAGCAGGCACCTGCATGGGTGTGCCATACTGCTGGTAGCCATTCGTAATTTCAACCGAAGGCTGGATGATAGGTTCCGGTTTGCAAGCCAAAAGCGCTGTGACGAAAGTTAGAATGAAGACCAGGTAGCATTTTCTCATGGCGGAAAACTAATACAAACCTCTATACGTGCATCACCTTCTTCCCTTGAAACGTGTGTAGCCAAACTGAATGGCAAAATCGAAAGCCATGCGGAATGTCTTGTCGAACAAGGTGTTTATACCCAACGAACAGCCCCAGTAGCGGGAGGGATACCAGTCTAGATGCGCTCTAGACGTTGCAGCTGCGCCCAGCGAAGTATGAGCACTTTGCAAGTAGTTACTCTCAAACATTCCTTGGGTTGCATTGGCTTGGAAACGTAATTCTCGACGAAAAAGAACCGATGGGCCTGCATCCAACCCTGCCTCCAACCAATAGGGCTTCAGAGTCCATTGCTTAGATAGCATTGCGGAATAAGACCCTATGTGATCTCGAGGAGAACAATCACCCCAAACACAAATACCGGGCTGATAGTCTGAAGGGGTCGTTCGCGCCAGATACTTCCAATCGCGAACCTCTGCGCGCAGTCCCCATTTTCCGTATCCTGCCCAATATCCCGCACCACTCAGCACCCACTCCCCATCCGAAGATGGCCCCACTGCTGCTTGAATCATCCAACGAGTATAACGAATTTGTGAATGCGTGGATGAAGCGACTAACCACGTAGCCAACGCCAATAGAAACCATGGCTTTCCATATTTCCATTGTTTCTTCCGCATGTTTGTCAGGTTTTCAGTTCGTTTCACAACGTACAATTTCACTCACTTAGTATTCACATTCATCTGACGTATATCATGAAGGAAGGCTATAAAAGCCAACAGGCCGCATATAGCGACCTGTAGGCTTCGTCGAGCCACCGGTTGAGTGGCAAGTAGCAAGGAACTTTTGGCAAATCAGCTGCGTTCCTACTAAAGAGTATAGGCAAAAAGAGCACTATAGGCATGACGTGGCGTATATCCGCATTCCCAATCGCGAGGAATTTGAGTGAGGCTCGCATAAACCTCGTCGCCTATTCGAAAATGTTCACTCCCGGAGATTGCCTGTTGAATGTTCCCTTCATGTGCTTCTGTAACAAGCACCATTCTCTGCGGCAGTTCATCGTTGGATGAAGTTATCACCTCCAGCGTATAATGATTGTAGCATTGGGTATGCTCTTCATTCCAATATATTTCCATTCCGACTACGCGCGCATTCACGATGCCGGCGCTCGACTCCATTAATTCGGAGAGTGATGACGACTTGAAATTATCATTGCTAATGGTTAACTGTGCAATCACACAACCGGTTGCTGAGTAAATCAGCGCGAGTGCAAATAGGTACTTTTTCATGGCGATTAATTTTGAGTGAAAGCTACCATTCTCGCCAAGGGTCAATCAATCGCACGAAATACCTATTTTTCTTACTACTACTTCAACACCCATCTGCCACAAAACCCTTATTATACCTACATTTCAAACTTATTCATCAGATTG
>Ga0315907_10001446_pt1 | contig 32060 bp, 32 predicted proteins | sample LakEriMetagenome_3_FD_203525 | JGI IMG/M metagenome (GOLD analysis project Ga0315907, IMG submission 203525) | Freshwater fungal communities from buoy surface, Lake Erie, Ohio, United States - Buoy 12 MA123 | ecosystem: Environmental > Aquatic > Freshwater > Lake > Lake biofilm | place: USA...
GACTGGATGTGGATTTACAATCACGAAAGACCAAATATGGCGATTGGTGGAATCACACCCAAAATGAAGTTGGCCATAGCGGCCTAAGCTCTACTTTCGAACCCCGTTAAAAATGGGGGGATTACCCATCAGCCTGCCAAAACGGTTTCATCAACGTACAAAAAAGTATTGTGGGTGGCCTTGATTGTCAATTTGGGTATGTTCATTGTTGAGGTAGCGTCAGGATTGAAAGCAGGATCTGTTTCCCTGTTGGCCGATTCGCTTGATTTTTTTGGCGATGCTGCAAACTACGCTATCTCCCTTTTTGTATTGGGCATGGCATTGTCTGTGCGAGCTAAAGCAGCTTTGGTCAAGGGCGCAACGCTGGGAGTTTTCGGTATCGGTGTTTTGGCCTTCACCGCATATCGCCTCTGGACAGGACAAATACCTGAACCTCTAACTATGGGCGTGGTAGCAGTATTGGCGCTTACTGCCAATGTGGCTGTCGCTTTGATGCTTTACAAATGGCGTGAAGGCGACTCGAACATGCAATCAGTGTGGCTTTGCAGCCGCAACGACGCCATTGGAAACGTAGCCGTAGTTGTAGCCGCCGGCTTGGTTGCCTGGACCGGCAGTGCATGGCCTGATTTGGCGGTAGCGGTGTTGATGGCGATTTTGGGCATCACAGCAGCCAAAACGATAATCCGGCAAGCACGACAAGAATTGAACCAAACCAAGGTGTGATACTCTTAGTGTCATGAAAAAATTCTGTCTCATTTTCCTTATGGTCTTCCTTCCGCTGCAAGCAGTACTTGCAGCGGCGGAAACCTATGAGGGTAATGGTGCCGAACACGAGTCCGTCATCGAAACGGTGTTGCATTCCCAGGGTTGGCATGAGCACCACGCTGAGAATCACCCTGCGGAAAACAAGCAAGATCATGCCTGTGATGGTGATCATCACCACTGCCATGCCCACAATGTCAGTGTTTTACCTCACCTATTGACTTTTGCAATGCTTCCACATGTCTTGGATCAAGCTTATGAGCGGTCCAACGGCTTTCAATCCTTTTCCTCCAATCGCATAGAACGCCCTAAGTGGGTCTAAACAAAACTTGAATTAGCAACCCTTTGATGCTGCTTGTGCAGACAGAGAAGGGCGGTTCATCCATTTTGTTTGGAGAAATTACTCATGTATTCACCACATCGCGTGGTGTCCACTTGCCTGGCCATATTGTTGTTTAACGCATCTACACCTGCGTTTGCGCAACAGTCCATGCCAGTGGAAACCGAATTAACCGTTCAAGATGCCTTTGAATCAGCATTGAGCATCGACCCTGAAGTTCAGTCCGCATTCAAGCGCATTGAAGCATTTCAATCAAGACGGAATGCTGCTAATTCCCTAACAGCGCAACCGCTTTCTCTGGAAGGATCGTATCGATCCGACCGGAACTACAACAATCAAGGGTTGAGAGAAATCGAGCTAGGAGTGTCCGCACCGATCTGGAATTGGAACGAGAGGTCACGCACCCAATCCCTACGGGACACTGAAATTGAATTGGCGCAGTTGCAGCTCGAACAAAAGAAATTGGAGCTCGCTGGCCTGGTTCGGCAAACAGTTTGGAATACCTTGTCCGCGAATCTCGATGCTGAAATAGCACAAACGCGATTAAAAACAGCCAAAGAATTGATGATCGATGTTGAAAAACGGGTCAAGGCCGGTGATTTGGCTCAAACCGATCTTTATCAAGCATCCGCATTGTATGAACAATCCCGTGGTGAATTGCTCCGTGCCCAAAGCGTGCTGGGTGATGTCAGTGCTGATTATTCAGCCACCATCGGTTTGCCGGTCTCAATGCTTTCAAGAATTCAAACTGAGAGCACCGACATTCCTAATGGTTTGAAACCGCTTGATCACCCCGCGATCAAGTTTGCCCAGCTTCAGTTGTTGGCACAGCAACAACAAAGGGCCTTGGTAGAAACGCAGGAAAGAGCTAACCCAGAGGTCGGTCTGGCCATCATCAGCGACCGGGGCGCTTTCTCGTCAGCCAGCGAAAAGTCGTTGGTAGTTTCAACAAGAATTCCGCTGGGCAACGTTTCGGAATATCAAAGCCGGGTGTTGCAGGCAGAAAGTGAAAGCATTGCAGCCCAAGCCGCACTGACAAAAACCCAGCGGCAGGTAATCGTCCTTGGTCGCGCCGCTGAAAGTAATTTGGATATGTTTGCCCAACTCAGGACCTCTGCGCAAGAGCAGGCCAAGCTGGCGGCAAAGACTTTCGAACTCTACAAAAAGTCATTTGATCTGGGTGAAACCGATTTGCCCAGCTTGCTTCTTGCCGAACAGAAGGCCTTTGAGGCCGATAAGCTGGCCCGGAAATCTGCCATCGAATATGCCGCAAAAGTTTCTGCCTACAAACAGGCCCTGGGACTTCTACCATGAACAATATTGAGATCAACTTCATGAAACAAAATAAATTTTTGACAAATATTTTGTCAGCTGCAGTGCTAACTAGCTCGATTCTCTTCTCTGCGACAACTTACGCAGGTCCGGGTCACGACCACGGAGATGAAGCACCTGTTGCTGCTGGTGAAGCGTCGCCCCGCGTGGTGATGGAATCGGAATTATTTGAGGCGGTCGGCATTTTGAAAGGTCGCATGCTGGAAATTTACATTGACCATGCAGCCACCAATGCTCCCGTGCAAAACGCCAAGTTGGAACTGGAGCTGAACGGTCAACAAGTGCCCGTTGAATTGCACGACGAAGGCGAATTTGATGCCCAGTTACCCGAGGGGATCGAGGATGGGACAGTGGCTGTAAGTATGACTGTATCTGCGGGCGTAGATATTGACCTTTTGGCTGGGGATCTGATTGTTGGTCACCACGATGACCTCGATAGTGTTGAAGAAGTGCAGTCACGTCTTTGGGAGATAGTCTTATACGGGATTGGTGGATTATTCATTCTCGCCTTGCTCGTCATCGGATATGTGCGATTGAAGTCCAAAGGAGACAAATAATCATGTTGAAAAAGCAGTTTGTTTTCTCTGTGTTGGCATTCAGCATCTTAGTGCCGCTTCCTTTGTACGCGGGCCCTGGACACGATCATGGTGACGAAGCACCCGTTGCGAGCACGGGCGATGGCCCTAAGCGACTAGCCACCGGTGAGGTGTTCCTGCCAAAACCTGCGCAGCGCCAGTTGAACTTGCGAACACAAGCCGTTCAAGTAAAACCCCAGGCCAAGGTGATTGAAATGAACGGTCAAGTGTCACTGGATCCTCAATCGGGTGGGGTGGTGCAAACAATCTTGGGGGGCCATTTCGTGCCCGCTGGCTCAGGCGTTCCGCGCTTAGGTGAACAAGTCAAAAAAGGGCAGGTTTTAGGCTACGTGCATATGCATCAAGCACCACTCGAACGAAGTAGTCAGCAAGCCCAAATCGCACAACTAAATTCAGAGCTTATGTTGGCCAAACAAAGGCTGGGAAGGCTCACCTTACTTGCGGACACCGTACCCAGGAAAGAGATCGAGGCAACCCAGGCTCAGGTTCAAAGTTTATCTCGTCAAGTGTCGGCCTTGTCTGGCGGAATAAATTCCCGAGAGGAACTAAAAGCTCCAACAGCAGGCACTGTCGCATCGACTGCCGCTGTGTCTGGCAAAGTATTTTCTGAAGGCGACGTACTGTTTGAAATTGTGAACCCGACAGTGGTTCGTGTTGAGACCACCTGGTTTGAGCCCAACGCGGTTCCCCAGTTCTCCTCAGCTCAGATTCGTGCAGGTGATAAAACCTTGAAACTGAACTATGTGGGCGCAGCCAGTAGCGTGAGAAATCAGTCGCTGTCTTTGGTATTTGAAGCCCGCGACGTGGAGGGAATACGCTTTCCGACAGGCCAGCTTTTGAAGGTGTATGGAGAGCTCACAGACCAAGTGGACGGTATCGCAATTCCCAGTGCTGCGGTGGTTAAAAACTCCTCCAATCAAACCATTGTTTGGGTTAAAAAAGAGCCTGAATTGTTCGAACCCAAGGTGGTTTTGACAGAACCACTAAACGGGGTGGATGTACTGGTTCGAAGTGGCCTTTCCGGTGATGAACGCGTGGTGGTTCAAGGCTCGACCTTGGTCAACCAGGTTCGATAAGGGGGCGTCGATATGTTTCAAATGTTATTGGACAGTAGCCTGAAAAATCGGCTGCTTGTACTGCTCGGCGCGCTTATTTTGACTGTGTATGGGGCCTATACGCTGACCAAAACACCTGTCGATGTATTCCCTGATCTGAACAAACCAACGGTGACCGTCATTACTGAAGCCGGTGGAATGGCCTCAGAAGAAGTAGAACAACTAATTACATTTCCCTTGGAGACAGCCTTAAATGGCCTTCCGGGTGTGGAAGTAATTCGCTCGGTCTCCAGTGCGGGGCTATCCTTCATTTACGTGACTTTCAATTGGGACACTGAGATTTATCGGGCACGTCAAATGGTGTCGGAACGGCTTTCCAGCTTGGAAGAATCGATTCCTGCTGGCGTGGCACCAGTGATGGGGCCAGTTAGTTCGATCATGGGCGAAATCATGCAAATCGCCATACCGATTGATCCGAGCAAGACCACACCAATGCAAGTACGCGAATACGCAGATTGGGTGCTTCGACCACGGTTATTGTCCATTCAAGGAGTGGCTCAGGTAATCCCGATTGGTGGTGAAGTACGCCAGTTTCAGGTTCAACCAGATTTACAAAGGATGGTTAGTTTGGGCATTACGATTGAGGATCTGCAGCAGGCCTTGAGCGGTTTTGCGTCCAACACATCAGGTGGATTTTTGGCACTCAATGGCCGTGAGTACTTGATTCGAAATCTTGGAAGAACGTCCTCTTTGGAGGACCTTAGCAAGGTGGCCGTGGGTTCAAAAGATGGTTTGCCTGTGTTACTTAAGCAAGTCGCCAAGGTAGATTTTGCTGCGGCAGTAAAGCGGGGAGATGCTGGTTTTGAAGGCAAACCCGCTGTGATTTTGGGTGTACAAAAGCAGCCAAGCGCCGACACCATTGCCTTAACCAAAATGATTGAAGAAGCCCTTGTTTCCATGGGCAGCAGCTTGCCCACCGGAATGGAAACACCGCGTGTGACTTTTAGGCAGGCTAGTTTCATTGAAGCCTCAATTTCTACCTTGCAGGGAAAGCTAATTGGCGCCTCGATATTTGTGGCTGCCGTGCTGTTTTTCTTTTTGGGTACGATTCGCCCAACCGTGATCGCACTGGTTGCCATCCCCGTGTCTATTTTCATCACAGCCTTGGTGTTTAAGTACTTTGGGCTTTCTATCAACACCATGACGCTGGGTGGGTTGGCCATAGCCATTGGTGGATTGGTCGACGATGCCGTGGTCGATGTAGAAAACATTCTTCGCCGTTTGAAAGAGCAGCGGGCCAAACATCCAGGCGCGCCGTTCGATCTGGTTGGCCTAGTGCGCAAAGCATCGCTTGAGGTGCGAACGGGCATTGTGTACGCCACTGTGATTATTGTGTTGGTGTTCATCCCCTTGTTCGCCTTGCCTGGAATTGAAGGCAAGTTGTTTGTGCCTTTGGGTATCGCATTCATCGTGTCCACCCTCGCATCGCTGGTGGTTTCGGTCACAGTGACGCCAGTGTTGTCGTATTACCTGTTGCCGAGTATCAAAGACTTGGATCACGGTGATACGCGCGTGTTGGCTTGGTTAAAATCCAAGTATCAGATCAGTTTGGCTCGAGTACTCGCCAACCCCAAAGCTGCAATTTGGGCGGGTGTAATTGCGGTGATCCTTGCGGGCGCATCCGTACCATTCTTTGCAAAAACATTCCTTCCCCCCTTCAATGAGGGCACCTTGTTGATCGGGATGAGGCTGAACCCTGGTGTCACTTTGGAGGAATCCTCCAAATTGGCCTCTCAAGCGGAAGTATTGCTCAAAGACATTCCAGAAATTACGCACATTGGGCGACGCAGTGGACGGGCCGAGCTGGATGAACATGCTGAAGGTGTGCATGTGTCAGAACTTGATCTGGGATTGATTCCTGCCGGTGACATGACACGCCCCATGGCGGAGTTACAAGCTGAAATACGCGAACGACTACAGAACTTACCGGCGGCCATTGCAGTGGGGCAGCCAATCTCCCATCGAATTGACCACATGCTCTCAGGTGTGCGTTCCCAAATCGCGATCAAAGTGTTCGGGGAAGACTTGGATACTTTGCGAGGCACTGCGGAAACGCTGCGTGCAGAGCTATCAACAATTGATGGACTGGTTGACCTTGAGGTCGAGAAACAGGTGCTCGCACCAGAGATCAAAGTGCGGATTAACTACGACGCGGCATCCCGGTATGGCGTGTCTTCATCGGAAGTTTTGCATTCTCTACAGGCTTTGATTGAAGGCGAGAAAATCACTCAGGTAGTTGAAGGCAACCGGCGTTTTGCCCTGGTCTTAAAACTGGCTGAGAAAGACCGCAGTTTGGAGCAACTCAAGACCCTGCTGATACCAACACCTTTGGGTGCAGTTCCGCTGTCTGTTTTGGCGGACATCGAAGACAGTGATGGGCCCAATCAGATTAGTCGTGATGATGGAAAGCGCAGAATTGTAATCTCAGCCAATGCGCAGGGAAGAGCACTTTCTGAAGTGGTTGAAGACATTCGCGCCACAGTTGCGAACACTGATTTGCCGGAAGGCTATTTCATCACCTTGGGCGGACAGTTCGAGGCACAAGAAGAAGCAACACGTTTGGTCGGTTTTCTTTCGATCATTTCGTTAGTGTTGATGTTCGCAGTCCTTTACAGCCGTTACCAGTCGGTGCGCCTGTCGGTCATCATCATGGGCAACATTCCATTGGCCATGGTTGGGGCGGTTCTAGGATTATGGCTATCCGGGCAACCTTTGTCAGTGGCAGCACTCATCGGCTTCATTACTCTGGCAGGCATTTCAGTTCGCAACGGCATTTTGAAAGTCAGTCACTACATCAACTTGATGCGGTTTGAACACGAGAAATTTACGCAGTCCATGATTGTGCGTGGCTCTATGGAACGATTGAGTCCAGTCTTAATGACGGCATTGGTCACTGCATTTGCCTTAGCGCCACTGCTGTTTGAAGCCGAGCGACCGGGTACTGAAATCTTGCATCCAGTGGCAGTTGTGATTTTTGCTGGCCTCATCAGCTCAACCTTGCTGGATACCTTCTTAACTCCGGCATTGTTTTGGGTGTTTGGCCGCGAGGATGCCGAGAGGCTTATGGAGCAATCTGATTCGCAAGCATTGTGATTTATTTAAAAAAAGGAGAACGAATATGAAGTCGATCAAACTACTGACCGCAGCAATTGGCTTTGCTTTGGCCTTGAATTCAGGTCTAGCCAGTGCTCAGGTGAAAGATGAGCATAGGCTCGAATCCAAGCATGGAGGTGTTGTGGTTGAATCCAACCACATTGAGTATGAATTGGTAGTGAAACCGGAAAATGTTCAACTGCACGCATTTGATCACGGCAAGGTGATGGACTTGAGCAAAGCCAAGGCCAAAGTGGTGTTCTTAGTGGCGGGCCAAAAAATGGAAAGAACATTGGCGGGTCAGGGTGCGCTGCTGTCGGGTGAGGGTGTTGACTTGAAGGGAGCTGCCTATACTGCTGTGGCCACTGTGGAGTTGGCCAACAAGAAGAAAGCTACAGTCCGATTTAAAGCTAACTGAGTTTGGAAAATGGAGCTGATCAAATTTTCCGCATTGTTTGCAGTTACAGCCCTGTCTGAAATTTTGGGTTGTTATTTGCCCTGGCTTGTATTGAAGCAAGACAAGTCCCCATGGTTGTGGCTCCCGGCCATCGGGTTTCTGGTTTTATTTGCTTGGCTGCTTACTTTGCACCCCTCGGCTGCTGGCCGCACGTATGCCGCCTATGGCGGCATGTACATTACGGTGGCTTTGCTGTGGCTTTACTGGGTTGAAGGTATCAATTTGACTCGGTGGGATATTGCAGGAGCAGGCCTAGCCTTGGCGGGAATGGCTGTGATCATGCTTCAGCCAAAGATCTAATATAAAAGGGTAAGCGGATTAAATGGTTGATCTTACCTTTGCATGAGAGTGAGACAGACCGGCATCTCATCGGATTATCTGGTTGATGCTTCACCTACTGCTGGTGCATGTTTCCTTCGCTAATTCCAGCAAGAACCCCACACGCCTCAACTTCCCGGTCATCGTTGCAACTCGCTCTCAGTGAAACGAGTTGTTTCTCAAGCGCTTGCAGAGCGGTTATCTGCGACCGCACATGAGAGATGTGATCATCGAGCAAGGCGTTGACGGCGGTACAAGGCTGATGAGGGTCGTCCTGATAGCTCTGTAGTTCGTGAATCTCAGCCAGTGACAGGCCCAGGATTCTGCAGCGACGGATGAAGGCCAGCCCCTCACCATGCTTCTCGGTATAGACACGGTAACCGTTGTCCTTCCGATCAGGCGGCGGCAACAAGCCCTGCTGTTCATAGAAGCGGATCGTCTGTGTTTCGACCCCTACCAACTGCGCCAACTGACCAATGCGCATCAGCCTCCTCCCCAACGGATTCTTTACTCTATTGACCTTATAGTAGCTTTATAGTTTTAAATGGTACCACAACATTGTTCAAGTGGAGTCGTATCATGAGCAAATCCTATGGTGGCGCCTGTGGCGGTGATGCAACGTCCGCAGCGGATACCGATATACAGGCCTCCTCCGAGGCGCCAGGGAGATGGGTCAGTGTTTATGCCGTGCCGAAGATGGACTGTCCATCAGAAGAACGAATGATTCGCCTAGCCCTGAACGGCTTTGAGGAGATTCGGGCGCTGTCCTTCGACTTGTCGAACCGCCGGCTGAAGGTCGTGCATGACGGCGAGGTCGAGCCCGTCACCTCGAAACTGAAGACCTTGGGGCTAGGCGCCTCGCTTCAGGAAACCGTCGCTGCAAATCCGGAGACCATCAAGGCCGCCGAGTTTTCGGCAGCTTCTGCTAAGCAAGAATCCGGGACCCTGCGCTGGTTGCTCGGCATCAATGCACTTCTGTTCGTGGTGGAAATGACTGCCGGTCTGATCGCCCAGTCCACCGGCCTGATTGGAGAATCCCTGGACAATTTTGCCGATGCGGCGGTGTACGGGCTTGCCCTTTATGCGGTTGGACATAGCGTGAAAATGCAGGTACGCGCCGCGCATCTTGCTGGTGTACTGCAACTGATCTTGGCTGTGGGCGTGCTCGTAGAGGTGGTGAGACGCTTTGTATTCGGTAGTGAGCCTGAATCGCTGGTGATGATGGCTATCGCATTCGTCGCATTGATTGCCAATACCAGTTGTCTGCTGCTCATATCCAAACATCGGGAAGGCGGGGCGCACATGAAGACAAGCTGGATATTCTCGGCCAACGACGTGGTGATCAACCTGGGGGTCATCACCGCCGGCGCCCTGGTCGCGTGGACCGGTTCCAATTATCCGGATCTGATTATCGGCACCATCGCGGGGGGCATTGTACTTAACGGTGCCAGACGCATTTTGGCGTTGAAGGGTTAAATAATGCTCATTATTGGCAAAAAGCTCTCGCCGTATGCCCTATTGTCCATATCGGGCCTGCTGGCAGCGTCTGATCAGGCTGTAAAGTGGCTGGTGCAGCAATCAATGGCCTATGGCGAGTATGTTTCGGTGACCCCGTTCTTTAACTGGGTGCACCTATGGAACACCGGTGCCGCATTCAGTCTTTTTGCGAATGGTGGAGGCTGGCAGCGCTACTTTTTTATCGGAATCGCGGTAGTGGTCTCGATTTTTCTGATCAAGCTGATCCTTGAAAATCGTCATAAAGGAGAAGCCATCGCTTACAGTCTTATCCTCGGTGGCGCCATGGACAACCTGATTGACCGGGTCTTTCGCGGCTATGTTGTGGATTCCTTTGATTTCTATTGGCGAGACTGGCATTGGCCGGCCTTCAACCTGGCTGATATTGCAATTGTCCTCGGTGCCTTGCTTTTCGTTTCCAGCAGCTTGTTGGGTAAAAAAGCAAACACCAATGCCGAGCCGGATGGATCTGACTGACACCTACGCCTATACAACACCATGACCGAACTTCCCGACAACATCCTTCACCTGCCGCAATACCAAGTACTGGGCTGCAAATCAACCGACGACGAAATGCACTTCCAGGTGGACGTGCCCGATCCCATCGCCTGCGAGGAATGCGGCGTGCAGGGTGAGTTCGTACGGTTCGGCAAGCGTGACGTTCCCTATCGTGATCCGCCCATCCACGGCAAGCGGGTCACTCTCTGGGTGGTCCGCCGCCGATACACCTGCCGGGCCTGCAAGACAACATTCAGGCCCCAGCTACCGGAGATGGTGGACGGATTCCGTATGACACTGCGGCTGCATGAGTACGTGGAGAAGGAATCCTTCAACCACCCCTACACCTTTGTGGCGGCACAGACCGGCCTGGACGAGAAGACGGTGCGCGACATCTTCAACGCCCGCGCCGAGTTCCTGGGGCGCTGGCACCGCTTCGAGACGCCCCGCATCCTGGGCATTGACGAGCTATACCTGAACAAGCGCTACCGCTGCATTCTGACCAACATTGAGGAGCGAACCCTGCTCGACCTGCTGGCCACCCGCCGCCAGGACGTGGTGACCAACTACCTGATGAAGCTGAAAGACCGGCAGAAGGTCGAGATCGTCAGCATGGACATGTGGAACCCCTACCGGGCAGCGGTCAAGGCTGTGCTGCCCCAGGCCCGTATCGTGGTCGATAAGTTCCATGTGGTGCGCATGGCCAACGATGCCCTAGAGAGAGTGCGCAAGGGCCTCAGAAAGGAGCTGAAACCGTCCCAGAGCCGGACTCTCAAGGGAGACCGGAAAATCCTGCTGAAACGCGCTCACGAAGTCTCAGACCGGGAGCGCCTCATCATGGAGACCTGGACAGGCGCGTTCCCGCAACTGCTGGCCGCCTACGAGCACAAGGAGCGCTTCTACGGCATCTGGGACGCCACCACACGGCTCCAGGCAGAAGCCGCCCTGGACGAGTGGATAGCCACCATCCCGAAGGGCCAAAAGGAAGTCTGGAGCGATCTGGTCAGGGCAGTGGGAAACTGGCGCGAAGAGACCATGACCTACTTCGAGACGGACATGCCCGTCACCAACGCTTACACGGAGTCCATCAACCGACTGGCCAAGGACAAGAACCGTGAAGGGCGCGGTTACTCCTTCGAGGTGATGCGGGCACGAATGCTCTACACCACGAAGCACAAGAAGAAGGCACCGACTGCGAAGGTCTCTCCTTTCTACAAGAAAACCATCGGTTACGGACTGCCGGACGTCGCAGAGGAACTCAACTACGGAGTCGATCTATCAACCATCTGAGGGTGGTATCAGATTGATGGGGTGAAGGTGCCCCACCGGTGGTGTAGATTGTCGTTTCGTTTGAATCGAAAAGCCAATCACAGTAACCAGATCTTCGCTGCTTGCAAACACATCACCACCATGTAGTTTCGCAATGGCTGCCACAATAGCCAGGCCTAGCCCGTGATTGCTCCCAGTGTCACTTCGCCCCTCTTCAGCACGGAAAAAGGGTTCGAACAAACGGTTCAATTTGACTGGGTCAATTGTCGGGCCTTCATTCGAAACCTTGATCCACACCCTCTCTGCTTCTCGGGTAATTTGCACGGTAATTTCTGTGTTGGCCTGCGCATACCGAATTGCATTGGACAGCAAATTGCTCACTGCTCGTTTAATCAATTCGGTTTCAGCCTCCACCGTGGCATCGCTTTTAACTGTGATGCGAAGATCTCTGTCTTCGGCCAACTGTTCAAGGTATTCCGCGACTGATACCACCAGCTGACGAAGACTTGGCACAGGTTGAAGTTGCAGTTCTCTGCCCTGGTTTGCATTGGCCAGGAACAGCATGCTGCGAATAATTCGTGCCATGCGGTCGAGTTCGTCGAGGTGATCACCGACAATTTTTTGAAGGTCCTCACCTTCGATCAGTTTGCGGCGTTGAAGCAGCTCATGGCTAATGGTCAAGCTCGACAGTGGTGTATTCAATTCATGTGCAACATTGCTGTTGAACAGTTTCAATTGCTCCCGGTTCTCGCGCAGTTGCCCCAGTAAGCGGTTGAATCCGTCGATGAAGGGTCGCAATTCAAGCGGGGCCTTCTGGTCGTCCAGCACAACATCAAGCGAGCGTGGCCCCAAATTGTGAATGCGTTCTGTCAGTCGATTGATGGGGCGCAAAACCAGGCGAATCAGTCGCATGCTGATCAACACCGACACCAGGATCCACAACACGATGGACGATGCAAATATTCCTGAAATGAAGTTCAGAAAACGTTCGTCATCTACGGTGCTTACTGCCAGTTCAACCCGTTTGGCTTGCAGTTGGGGAAGTTCTGTTTCAAACACTTGAGAGAATTCCCGAATAGATCCCTCTCCGTTGAAGAACACCTCTGGCCCGAACATGCGATTGCCCTGGCTGTCAACAACTCGGGCTTGGGTTCGACCTTGCCCACCCAACACTTCTTCCAGGCCATGTTTCACGTCTTCGGGTGAATATTCGGAAGTAGGTTTTAGTAAAAGGTGTTCAACTGCATGAAGCGCACGGCTTGCAGTTTCCTCCTGTTGCCTGGCCTGCCAATAGTGGATGCAGCAATACACGAGTACAGCGAGTAACACCACTCCCAGTACACTGACGGAGCTGGTCAAACCGATGGTGGCTCTGGAAATTGATTTCACGCTCACTCCTTGCCCTGGGTCCTGATTTCGAGAACGTACCCCATGCCGCGAACGGTATGAAGCAAAGGGATTTCGTACGGATCGTCCAGCTTAATCCTCAACCTGCGAATCGCCACATCAATCACATTGGTCTCGCTGTCAAAATGCATATCCCAAATCAGCTCAGCGATTTCTGTGCGGCTGATGACTTCGCCCTTTCTTCGCAGTAGTAGCCAAAGTAGAGAAAATTCTTTCGCAGTTAACCGTAAATCCTTGCCTCCGCGCTTGGCGGTGCGGCGTACTGCGTCCAATTCCAGATCCAGCAATGTCAACAAGGTTGTCTGGCTCTCGGTAGCTACGGTCGATGTTCTACGCCCCAAGGCGTGAAGCCTGGCCACCAGCTCGGCAAACGCAAAGGGTTTTACCAAGTAATCATCTGCGCCGGCTTTCAGACCGCTTACCCTGTCCTCAACCATGGCGCGCGCTGTAAGCATCAGTACCGGAATACTTTTTGATTGGCGCAGGGCGCTCAACACGGCCAAACCATCAATGTCAGGCAACATGCCATCAAGAACAATCACTTCGTATAGCCCCTGCGTGGCCAAATGCAAACCATCAATCCCATTGCGCGCCAAATCGACCACAAAACCTTCTTCGGTCAATCCTTTCTTTAGGTAATCGGCCAGCCGCAGGTCGTCTTCGATCAAAAGCAGTTTCATCGACTTTTCTTGGTTGTTATGCAGGTGCCCAGTATAACCACCCCGAATTTGGTGAAGATTACATATTTGTAATGTACCGGGAAGGTAGCTGACAGGTGCCCCTGACTAGACTGAAGGCGTGGGTCTAGAAAAACAACCCTCCAATTCGAGTCAATCAGGAGATCATCATGAAAAATATTAAAATCGCCGCTGTTTTGATTACCACCTTCGCGATTGCTGCACCTGCAGTGGCACTTGCCGATGCTGCCTTCCACCCCGGTCAGGGCGATGCGGTGTATGAACCCCATCTGGGATACAAAGATCCAGCGAAATCTGCGTCACACGCCAGCAAGGGATTTCGCGGCTACAGCGCAAACATCATTGGTTCTGAAGCCAGCGGTGATGGGACCACACACGGTGATTGGGGCAACTCACGCTCTGGAAAATCCCGTCAGGAGGTGCTGCGTGAATTGCAAAGCCAAACTCTAGAAGAGCGTCGTCTTGCTAATTCGAACTAAAGGCAAGGTTTGACATCTGCGAAAGCGATGTTATTCTTTGGAACAATCACCGGACCGCGCAACCATGACCAAAGTGATCAAATCACTGTTGATGTTTGTAATCGCCACCTCTGTCATTTTTCAGGGTACGGCGCTCGCGGTCATGGTGGGTTGTCATACCGGTGATGTTGAGCAATCTGCCAGTGAGTTCAGCCCATCCCCGTCGATTCCGGATCATTGCGCTGAACACACCTCAGCCGGAAACGGACTACACCCGGCTTCAGCCGACCATGAGTCCCAAGAAAGGCCCTGTTGCAGTTGCGATGCCATCTACAAGGCAAAACTAGACCTGCCAGTGGTTGAAGTTGGTTTGATCGAGTCCAAACGCCTTTTCTCCGTTTCTTTCTCTTCAATTCTGCCCAGTGCCGACCTGGCGCTGCCTTACCGACCGCCCATTCTGGCTTAAGCCAATTCTGAATTTCATTTCTTGATTTCATTTTATCGGTGGAGGTACGTGTATGCGCACGGCTATTCAATTACTGCTTGCGGGTTCAGTTCTCGCAGCAAGCACAGGGTTTGCAAATGCCCAGTCAGAGGGTTTGCAGATTGAGTATCAATCAGCCTTTGAGAACTACTCAACATGGAAGCCCAAGGAAGGCGACCGTGATTGGGTGGGGGCCAATCAGAATGTCGAGAAAATTGGTGGCTGGCAATATTACGCCCGTGAGCCTTACCTGAAAGATGGTGAAGACCAGCAACCCATGCAGGATAGCGGCATGGGGCATGACATGAGCAAGATGAAAAAGCCCATGAACCCCGGTGAAGCTCACCAAGGGGGGCATTGATGAAAACCTTGAGATACACGGCAATGGCCTTGGCGATTGCAGGCTTGACTGGTTGCGCCACTGTCAACATGGATCAATCCATGACCAAGCTGAATGAAACCACAGCGTCCATGACCGACAAGAAAGTGGTTCTTGCTCTGAATGATGAGCAGCGCAAGCAGCTGCGAGGGCAGGCAGATGCGCTGTTGAAAAAACCACTGAACTTGAATTCGACAGTTGAACTGATGTTAGTGAACAGTCCTGAATTCCAGGCTTTGCTGGCTCGGGGCTATAGCGAGTCTGCGTTGGCTGCCCAATCGGGTCGAATTCCCAATCCAATTTTCAATTTCGAACGAATAACAGTTGGGGATGAACTTGAAATTGGACGATTGTTCAGTTTTGGTTTGCTCGATCTGGTCACGCTTCCCTGGCGTCAACAGGCTGCAACTTTTCGAATTGAGCGAGCTCAACTGCAGTTGGCTGGCGATGTAATTGGGCAAGTGGCTCAAGCGCGCTCAGCTTGGGTCGATGCAGTGGTCGCTTTGCAAAAACAGCAATATGCGGAGCAAGTATTCGAGAATGCTCAAGCCAGTGCTGAATTGGCCAAACGCATGGAAGAAGTGGGTAACTTCACGATTATTCAACGCATTCGTCAGCAAATGTTTTATTCCGATGCTGCGCTTGGCTTGGCCATGGCACGTCAGGAGGCTACATCTACCCGGGAAAAACTGGTTCGCGTGCTTGGGCTGGACGCACAGCAATTTGAGGAGCTAAAACTTCCAGATCGCTTGCCAGACTTGCCCGCTACTGTGAAAAAGCCTGAAGAAGTGTCCAAACAGGCCACCTCGCGGCTGGATGTTCAAATGGCCAAGCAAGCTTACGACGCGGCGCTGAAAGTGTCTGGTGCTGAAACCGTGAGCTCCTTTGTAGACATTGAGGCTGGGATTCGCCGCGATTCTGTATTTGACAGAGACTCCGGCTCCAAAACCAACCCAAAGGGATATGAACTGGACATTCGATTGCCCCTGTTCGATTGGGGTGGCTTGCGGCGTGACGCGTTTTCTGCCGAGTTACTGGCCAAGGCCAACACGCTTGAGGCGGTCATGAGGAATGTTGATTCAAACCTGCGGGAAAGTTACACCAATTACCGCACAGCTTATGACATTGCCAAGCACTATCAAACTGAGGTGGTTCCAATGCTCGATACCTTGGCCGAGCAAAACACACTGCGTTACAACGGCATGTTGATTGGTACTTTCGAGCTACTTGCCGACAGTCGCAATCAGGTGCGTTCCATCGAGTCATACATTGACGCATCAGCGAACTTTCTGCGAGCTCAACTGGCCTTGGATGCTGCATTGATGGGCAGTCCAAGCGATGTAAAGCTTTCCATGGGCACCCAAAGTCCAGCGGCTGAAGCCGCTGCTGGTCATTAAAAGATTTGGAGTAAGAGCAATGAATTCCAGAAGAGATTTTTTTAAGTTTGCCGGCATGGCCGGTGGCGCAGTGGCGGCAGCCAGTGTCAGCAAAGTGGCCATGGCCGCGCTGCCCGAGCCCGTCATTCAAACCTCGCCTGACACCATGGACCCATTGACCCCCAACACTGGGCGCCCCTATAACCCAGTGGTCACCTTGAATGGTTGGACCTTGCCTTGGCGCATGAACAATGGCGTGAAGGAATTCCACCTGGTAGCAGAACCCGTGGTGCGTGAGATGGCACCAGGTATGGTCGCTCACCTTTGGGGCTACAACGGACAAAGCCCAGGCCCCACCATTGAAGTGGTGGAAGGTGATCGCGTGCGTATTTTTGTGACGAACAAACTACCCGAGCACACCAGCGTGCACTGGCATGGCCAGCGCCTGCCCAATGGCATGGACGGTGTTGCAGGCCTGAACCAGCCGGCCATTCCTTCCGGCAAAACCTTTGTCTATGAGTTCGAGGCCAAGCGCCCCGGTACCTTCATGTACCACCCGCATGCCGATGAGATGGTGCAAATGGCCATGGGCATGATGGGTTTTTGGGTGACTCACCCCAAAAACAAGCATCCCTTGATTGACAACGTGGACCGGGATTTCTGTTTCCTGTTGAACGCCTATGACATTGATCCTGGTGCGTACACACCAAAGATCATGACGATGCTCGATTTCAATTTGTGGACCTGGAACAGTCGTGTGTTTCCGGGGATTTCGCCCTTGTGTGTTCGAAAAAATGACAAGGTGCGCATACGGATTGGTAACCTGACCATGACCAACCACCCCATTCACCTGCACGGCCATGAATTCGAGGTAAGTGGCACCGATGGCGGCCCCACACCCAAGGGAAGTCGTTGGCCCGAAGTGACCACTGACATCGCCGTGGGGCAAATGCGTCAAATTGATTTTCTGGCCAATGAGGAAGGTGATTGGGCCTTTCATTGCCACAAAAGCCACCACACCATGAATGCCATGGGGCACGATCTTCCCACCATGATTGGAGTGGATCACCGCGGTATTACCAAAAAAGCCCGGGGACTCGTTCCCGAATACATGGTGATGGGTGAACGGGGCATGGCCGACATGACCGAGATGACGATGCCGATTCCTGACAACACCATACCCATGATGACGGGCGATGGTCCATTTGGCTCCGTGGAAATGGGCGGCATGTTCAGCATGTTGAAAGTGCGCAAAGACCAAAAGCCTGGGGATTATTCGGACCCAGGTTGGTACAAGCACCCGGCCAGAACCGTAGCCTTTGAATATGAAGGCCCGGACATGCCCAAGCCAGTTACGTCCGACAAGGCAGGAAAACCCGCCATGAAATCCAGCAATCGACCTCAGGAAACAATCGAGTTGAAGGTCAGAAAACCTCAAGGCCATTCGGGCCACTAAGGAGTTAATCATGAAAAAATCATTCGCAAATCATTCCCTATCGCTACTGCTTGGCGCTGGGCTTTTATTGCCCGTGGCCGTATTGGCGCACGGCACTCAAGAACACAAAAAGTCAGATTCCAATGCACAGCCAGTTCTTGAGCAAACCGCTTGGGGCATTGCCGGTACTCCGACCAAGATAGACCGCACTGTCAAAGTCGTAATGTCCGACAGCATGCGCTTTGAGCCATCCTCGTTGCAGTTCAAGGAAGGTGAAACAGTGAAGTTTATTGTCAAGAACGAAGGAAAGCTGATGCATGAGTTTGTTCTGGGGACAAAAGACAAGAACCTGGAGCATGCAGACTTAATGAAGAAGTTTCCAAACATGGAGCATGAAGAGCCCTATATGGCACATGTGGCTCCGGGCAAAACCACTGAGATGGTGTGGACTTTCAACCGAAGTGGCGAGTTTGAGTTTGCCTGCTTGATTGCAGGCCACTTTGATGCAGGTATGCGCGGACCACTGCGCGTAGCCAAATCCTCTGGAGCTGAAAAGTGAAGCGAATTGCTTTTGTTGGTATTGCAACTGCAATTTTGGCATTGGGTGTTTTTGCTGCCATCAAACCTGAGACTTTCTCAACTGTTGAGAAAGTCTCAGTGGCTGCAACAGAATCTGATGCCAATCAAGTTTTACCCATTCATGTACACAAAACAGCGACCTGCGGTTGCTGCGGCGAATGGATTAAACACTTGGAAAAATCGGGGTTTTCCGTGAAGTATTCGAATCACGAAGACCTAGACAGCATTAAGGCGCAGTTCGGTATCGAAAACAATTACCAATCCTGTCACACAGGAGTATCGGCGAATGGCTTTGTGTTTGAAGGCCATGTTCCAGCCAAGTACATAAGGGAATTTCTGAACGAAACACCCGAGGATTCACTTGGTCTGTCCGTTCCAGCGATGCCAGTTGGCTCTCCTGGCATGGAATATGGCAACAAATTCATGCCTTATCAGGTGTTACTCCTGAAAAAGGACGGAAGTGTGTCCGTTTATGCGGAAGTAAAAACCTATCAAGATCAATTTTGAACAAGTAACTCAATAAACATTGAAAGGAAACAATCATGAAAAACCAGTTAATCAAAATCGCTTCTATCTTTGCATTGTCAATTTCGACTTCGGTTTTTGCCGGGGGAGATCACGGCGTCCATTCAAGTAAAGCCGGTGAGCAAAAGTCCATGGAAGGCATGCAGATGAAGCAGTCGGAAACCATGGAAATGACGCAGGGCGAGGTGAAAAAAATTGATCCGAAGACTGGTAAGGTCACGTTGAAGCATGGCGAAATCAAAAACCTTCAAATGCCACCTATGACTATGGTTTTCTCTGCCAAAGAGGCTGCGCAACTGGAAGGCCTGAACAAGGGCGATAACGTTCTGTTTGCTGTGGATCAAAACATGAACATCACCCACATCGAGAAAAAGCAGTAATTAGGAGAAGCGCCATTGCAAAGTAAACCTGAATTTCTCAATGGGTCGGTCATTGTGGGCAAGTTGGGATTGATATTGGGTTTGCTGGGTTCAGCAATGGTGCTTTGCGCCTGTCAAACAGTCGGAAATTTTGTTCATCCGGAAAGTCACAAACCAACGGTTACAGTAAAGAAGGAACCTTGGTTTAGCGCCGAGCGTGCTACCCGCACACAGAAAATGGAGGAGGGCTTTATTTTGGTTCTCTCCGGTGGAGGGGTTCGTGGCTTTGCCCACATCGGAGTTCTTAAAGCCCTGGAGGAATTGGGGCTTGAGCCCCGAATGGTGATTGGCACCAGTGCGGGTGCTGTCGTGGCTGCGTACTGGGGCTTGGGCTATACAGCCGATCAAATGATGCAACGTGCAGAATCACTAAATAACAGTGATCTGTTTGTACCCGTGTTACCGAATCTGGGACAGCCAGTTTTAAAGGGCGAGGCTGGAGTTTTTTCGGGTCAGTTTCTTGAACGGCAATTGCGCAGGGATTTCGGCATTCAAACATTTGAAGATCTCCCGAAACCAATTGCCATAGTGGCCACAGACCTCCAAACAGGTCGTCCCGTGGTCTTTAATGCAGGTGATGTCGCCCAGGCAGTGCGGGCATCTTCAACAATTCCAGGTATCTTCACGCCACCTTCCATTAATGGCCGTCTTTACATCGATGGTCAGGCCAGTTCTCCACTGCCGATAGTTCCGGCAAAACGCTTGAGTGATCTTCCAATTCTTGCCGTAGACGTGGTGTATCCCCCCGAGCTTGCTGAGGTCTCTACGCTTACCGATTTGATGTTTCAAACCTTTTTGATATCGAGTTTTAGAATCAAAGAACTGGAGATGTTACAGGCGACAATGATCATCGCCCCTCAGTTAACCAATGTTGGTCAACTGGGTTTGAATGATCGTCATTGGGTATTTAAAACAGGTTATTTGGAAGCCAAAGAAAAACTTCGGAAAGCTGAAAAACTGCTGAAGTGATTAGTTAATTATGCACGGGTTGGCGGCGAATTAACACCACCCCTTAACCCCTTCATTAGCTTGCATCGCCTTCTGTGAGATCAACGCTTTTGATCTCACTCAGTACCTCAGCCCGTGACTTCGACGATTCGAATTCGTGTACCAACACTGTCGAATCTCCGGCCAGAGGGTTGAACTGATCTGCTTTTACCGCTTGTTGATACTCTTTTAGCACCGTTGCTTGGGTGGCCAGTTTGCCTTGGCTGATCAGTGCCACATGGTCGGTGCCATCACCGTGATCTGTAGGGCCGCTGGCCAAGGCAAAAGCTGGAAGCGTTGCGGAAATGGCAAACACTGTGGATGCGATCAATTGACGTGTTTTCATGGTAATTCTCCTTGAGTGAATCAGTTTGGGTTTTGCCTTTGCTTTCAATCAAGCGTTGGCATGACTCACACTTTACGCAGGGGCGAATGACCAGATCCTCTCAATTGAATTACAAATTTGTAATGGACAATGAACGTAAATTTCTTGTTGTGCTTATCGACTGTGTGCTACCTTTTCAAGGCGATTACCATTGAAAGCCACATGACCCATCGATTGCTGATTCACGCTGCATTGTTGTTTGCGCTGCTTTTTCAAAGCCTGGCGCACGCGTTGCCATGCTGCGCCGAGATGGATGCATTGCAATCAGACACTACGCCAGCAGCCATAATGGACGAGATGGCGCAACATGTGGAGGAAGGTTGTTTTGCAGGTTCCCCGGTATGTTGTGTGGTGCCTTCGCTGGCTTATGAAGCAGTAATTCTCGACCCTCAGAGTGTTTCACCCGTGCACGTGACAACAGTGAAAACACTGTTGCTCTCCCAGCTTCAAATTCCTCTTGATCGCCCGCCCCGGGCCTGACTTCTGTTGAAACCCCTGAACTGCCGCGATGCTTGACTGCTCGCGGTTTCCATCGTTTATCTCATGGTTTGAACACCATGCAGGAGGCCCCCATGTTGGGCAAAACAACCTTTATTAAATTGGCGCTGGTTGCAGTGGCTTTGGTGGCAGTATTTTTCATGGACAAAGTGATTGCCCAAGATACAGCCTCCACCGAGTACACCTTGGCGCAGGCATTGACTCAGCAAGAGCGAGGGGTGTTGAGCCTGTCGCAAGCCCTTGCCCTGGCCGAGCAGCGATCAGAGGCACTGCGTGCGCAAGACGCCGCCACGCAAGCCGCGCAAAGCCAGGCCACCGCAGCGGGCGAGCTGCCCGACCCCATGCTGAACCTGGAAGTGATCAACATCCCTGCCAACGGGCCAGACCAGTTCAGCCTCGCGGCTGACTTCATGACCATGCGTGGTGTGGGTGTTTCGCAAACCTTTACTCGAAAAGAAAAACGCGAGGCCCAGGCCAATGTGTTTAACAAGAATGCCGAGTTCGCGCAGGCAGGCAAGCTACAGGCTCTAAGCCGGTTGCGCACCGCCACAGCGCAGGCGTATCTGGATCGGTTTTATTTGCAGGAAATTCTGGCATTGCTGCAATCGCAACGCGCCGAACTTGAATTGCAAATTGAAGCTGCCAATGCCCTGTACCGCTCGGGCAAGGCCCCGCAAACCGATGTGTTTGCTGCGCGCACAGAACTGGGTTTGATGGACCTGAAAATTCAGGACACCCAAGCCTTGCTGGACAATTCGCAAGCTGAACTGCAACGTTGGGTGGGGGAGCAAGCCGATGCGCCCCTTGCTGGCGCGGTGGACCTAAGCCAATCGCGCTTAAGCGCAGTGGATTTGTTTGAAACACTTCACCAACACCCGGAAGTGCTTGCGCTGGACAAAGCCGAATCCATGGCCCTGGCTGAAGCTGAAGTGAAACAGCAGGAAAAATCGGCAGACTGGACCTTGTCGGTGATGTACGCCGGGCGTGGGCCCGAGTTCTCTGAAATGCTTTCTTTTGGCGCATCACGCCCTCTGTTTGTGGACCAAGACAACCGACAGAACCAGGCATTGGCTGCTGCCAACGCCATGGCCGCCAAAGCCAAGGCCGAGCGCATTGAATTGCACCGAGAACACCTGGCGCAAACCAAGCGCTGGCAGCAAACCTGGCAAAGCAATTTGAAGCGTGTGGCAGATTTTGACCGCAGCCTGATTCCGCTGACCCAACAGCGCACGCAAGCCGCTTTGTCGGCTTACCAAGGGGCCACGGGTTCCTTGGCCGAGGTGCTGGCTGCGCGCCGAATGGAAATCGACATGCGCATGGAAAAACTGCGCATTCAAATGGACACTGCCCGCCTTTGGGCACAACTGGAATACCTGATTCCTGAAGAGGTACAACAATGAAAAAGACGCATATTGCAGTTGGCGTGTTCGCATTGGCGGCACTGGCCGGTAGTGGCTATGGCCTGTGGGCGCTGGGCATGAACCAGGGTATGGAAATGATGTCGGCCCCAATTGGTGCAGCAACTGAGGGAGGTGCAAATGGTGAAGTGACCTCAGGTGAACCAGGTACCGGCGGACAAGATCCTTCAACCTGGAACATTCCGCAAGGTGAAGCCGCCACGCGCCGGCACATGGAAAGCGGTATCAAGGCGGGTGATGTTGATCCTGAAACCGGGCTGGCCGTGCAGTATTACCACGATCCCATGGTGCCAGGTCGCAAATTTGATTCACCCGGTAAAAGCCCCTTCATGGACATGATGCTGGTGCCCGCGTACTCAGGCGCCGATTCAGCCGACAACAGCAGCGTGAAGGTTAGCCCGCGCATTCAGCAAAACCTGGGCATACGCACAGCGGCTGTGGCCATGGGTATGTTGGCCCCTGAAATCAGTGCCAGTGGCTCTGTGCAGTGGAATGAGCGCGAGCGGGTGGTGATTCAATCCCGGGCCATGGGTTACGTGGAAAAGCTGAATGTGACTGCCACACTGGATGCTGTGAAACAGGGTCAAACCCTGTTAACGGTGTATGTGCCCGACTGGATTGCCGCCCAAGAGGAGTTTCTGTCACTTCGAAAAATGAAAGGCGAAAACTTGCAGCCCTTGATCGATGCTGCGCGGCAGCGCATGTTGCAAGTGGGCATGAACACTGCACAAATTCGGCAGGTTGAGCAAAGTGGGCGTACACAACCCCGTGTGGCCATTGTTGCACCCCGTAGCGGCGTAGTGACCGAGCTGATGGTGCGTGAAGGCATGACCGTCCAGCCAGGCATGACCCTGATGGAAATCAATGGGTTGTCCACCGTGTGGGTGCAAGCCGAGGTGCCCGAGGGGCAAGCCGTTTACGTGCGGCCTGGGGTTAATGTAGTGGCCAATGCTCAGGCTGTCTCAGGTCGAAGTTTTGAGGGCACGGTGCAGGCAGTGCTGCCGCAAGTGAACAGCAATACACGCACGATTTTGGCCCGTATTGTGTTGAAGAACCCAGAACAGAAACTGTTGCCTGGCATGTTTGTCCAAACCCGTTTCATGGATACAAGCCGACCAGAAGCTCTGATTGTGCCCTCGGAGGCGGTTATTCAAACTGGCCGCCGTGCCGTGGTGATGTTGGCCAACGAAGAAGGCCGGTTCACGCCGGTTGAAATTAAAACGGGCATTGAATTTGATGGAAAAACGGAGGTGCTGGAGGGCCTGCAGCCTGGCCAGGAGGTGGTGCTGTCTGGTCAGTTCCTGATTGACTCTGAAGCCAGTTTCCGTGGGTTAGAAGCGAAGCTGAATCAACCGGGGGACAATTCAGACTCTTTATCTAAAACGCACAGCACGCTGGGAGTGGTGGAGTCTTTAAGCGAACTATCAGTGACTGTAACGCATCCGCCAGTATCCAGCCTCGGCTGGCCAGAAATGACCATGGAATTCAAGTTGCCAGAGCCCTCAAAAATGCCGGCTCAGGATCTGAGGATTGGCGACCAGATCGAGATGGAATTTCAGATGCAGGAGGGCGACATTCCCAAAGTCATTCGCATTAAGCCAGTCAACTCTGAAATGAAGCCAAACGGGAGCAAACAATGATTGCCTTCATTATTCGTTGGTCCATAGCCAACCGTTTGCTGGTGTTGATCGCAACAGTCATGATCAGTGCCTGGGGTGTGGTGTCGGTGTACAAAACACCGCTTGATGCATTGCCCGATTTGTCGGATGTGCAGGTGATTGTGCGCACCAGCTTTCCGGGGCAGGCCCCCCAAATTGTTGAAAATCAAGTGACCTACCCGCTCACCACCACCATGTTGTCGGTGCCCGGCGCGAAAGACGTTCGTGGTTTCTCGTTTTTTGGCGACAGTTTTGTCTACATTATTTTTGAAGATGGTGTGGACTTGTACTGGGCGCGTTCGCGGGTACTGGAGTATTTAAACCAGGCGCAAAGCAGCCTTCCAGCTGGTGCCAAAAGCGCCTTGGGGCCCGATGCCACAGGCGTGGGCTGGATTTACCAATACGCGCTGCGCGACACCACTGGCAATCTGGATGTGTCGCAACTTCGGGCTTTGCAAGACTGGTTTTTGCGTTACGAGCTGAAAACAGTGGAGGACGTAGCCGAAGTGGCCTCAGTAGGCGGTTTCGTGAAGCAGTACCAGGTGGTGCTTGACCCCCAAAAACTGGCGGGCTATGGCATTACGCTGGACGAAGTAGTCAAGGCCATCAACGAGGCCAATCAGGAAGCGGGTGGATCGGTCATTGAATTGGGTGAAGCCGAGTACATGGTGCGCGCCACGGGTTACCTGGAAAATCTGGATGATTTTCGTTCGGTTCCCTTAAAAAGCAGTGCCACAGGCATTCCGGTGCAACTTGGCGATGTGGCACGCATCCAGATTGGACCGGAAATGCGTCGCGGCATTGGTGAACTGAATGGCGAAGGCGAATCAGTGGGTGGCATTGTGGTGATGCGGACAGGCAAAAATGCTTTACAAACCATTGATGCCGTGAAAGCAAAACTTGAAAGCCTGAAACCTGGTTTGCCCGAGGGAGTGGAAGTGGTTGAAGTGTATGACCGCTCTACACTGATTAACAACGCAATCGACAACCTCAGTTTCAAACTGCTTGAAGAATTCATCGTAGTGGCTCTGGTGTGTCTGGTTTTCCTATTGCACTTTCGTTCAGCCTTTGTGGCGATTGTCTCCCTGCCCTTGGGAGTGCTGGTGTCTTTCATCGTTATGGAGCAGCAAGGGGTGAATGCCAACGTGATGTCTCTGGGTGGCATCGCGATTGCTGTGGGTGCTATGGTGGACGCCGCGTTGGTCATGATCGAAAACGCTCACAAGCATCTTGAGCAGTGGGCCCACGAGAACCCGGGCAAGGAATTGGCGGGCACAGAACGTTGGCGTGTAATCGGCGATGCGTCCATTGAAGTGGGGCCCGCGCTATTCTCATCGCTGCTGGTAATCACACTCAGCTTCATCCCAGTCTTTACGCTTGAAGCCCAAGAGGGACGCCTGTTCTCCCCTTTGGCGTTTACAAAAACTTACGCTATGGCGGCTTCGGCGGGCTTGGCTATTACGCTGATTCCGGTGTTGATGGGATACCTAATTCGCGGCAAGATTCCACATGAGAACTCGAACCCAATCAATCGCGGATTGATTGCTGCTTATCGTCCAGCGCTTGATGCCGTGTTGAAGTTCCCAAAAATCACAGTAGCGGTGGCCGTTGTCTTACTCGGTGTCAGTTTTTACCCACTTAGCCAACTGGGTAGCGAATTCATGCCGCCGTTAGACGAGGGTGACTTGCTCTACATGCCCACTGCACTGCCTGGTTTGTCGGCTGGTAAGGCTGCTGAGTTGTTGCAACAAACCGACCGTTTGATTGCCACGCTACCAGAAGTAGAGTCGGTCTATGGCAAAGCAGGGCGAGCAGAATCCGCAACCGACCCGGCACCCATGGAGATGTTTGAAACCACGATTCAGTTCAAGCCCAAAGACGAATGGCGAGAGGGTATGACGGCCGATATGCTGGTGGACGAGTTGGATAGAATTGTGCGTGTCCCTGGCTTAACAAACATTTGGGTACCACCTATCCGTAACAGGATCGACATGCTCGCCACAGGTATTAAAAGCCCGGTGGGTGTGAAAGTGACTGGAGCAGATTTGAACACAATCAATGAAATTGCGGTAAATATCGAAAAAGCTGTCAAAAATGTTGAAGGCGTGAGCAGTGCCTTCGCAGAACGTCTGACAGGAGGACGTTACGTTGATGTCGATATTGATCGTGATATGGCTGCACGGTACGGCATGAACATATCCGACATCCAATCTGTGATATCCAGCGCCGTGGGGGGCATGAACATTGGCGAAACGGTGGAGGGTTTGCAGCGTTTTCCCATTAATGTTCGCTACCCGCGTGAATTGCGCGATTCGCTGACCCGCCTGCGAGCCTTGCCAATTTACACCGATTCGGGCCAGCGAATTGTGTTAAGCGATGTGGCTAAAATCGGCATCACCGATGGACCACCCATGTTGCGCAGCGAAAACTCCCGTCTAGCGGGGTATGTATACATCGACATTCGTGGTCGAGACTTGCAGTCGGCAGTATTAGACATGCAACAATCTGTTGCGCAACAAGTGGACTTGCCTGCCGGATATTCCATTTCATGGTCGGGACAGTTTGAGTTTCTTGAGCGTGCAACAGCTAAATTGAAGTTGGTGGTGCCGTTCACCTTGCTGATTATTTTTGTGCTGCTGTATATGACCTTCAAGCAAGTAGATGAAGCCTTGCTTATCATGGCCACACTGCCTTTCGCGCTGATTGGTGGTGCATGGTTACTGTGGATACTTGAGTTCAATTTGTCTGTGGCTGGCGCTGTGGGTTTTATTGCACTGGCCGGTGTGGCAGCAGAATTCGGTGTCATCATGCTGCTATATTTAAATCAAAGCTGGGCCGACCGGGTTAAACGAGGAAAAACTGATGAGACGGATTTGCTGGATGCAATTAGGGAAGGCGCAGTGCTGCGGGTGCGCCCCAAAGCGATGACCGTGCTCACAATTCTTGCAGGGCTCATTCCAATTATGTGGGGAACAGGTACAGGAAGTGAGGTCATGCAGCGCATTGCTGCACCCATGGTCGGTGGTATGATCAGCGCACCGTTGTTGTCCATGTTTGTAGTACCTGCTGTGTTTTTGTTGATGCGTCGAAGGCAAACGAAGTCAATAAATACTTCAAGTTAACGCACCGATTTAGTCTTACATCTCCTCAATTGAAGATCCCCCAGTGCTTGTAACCGGGGGGCTTCCATTAAAAACTATCGCAATAAAGGATTTGGCGTTTGAACTGCTGCAATTCATCAGAATGAAGAGTTAAACGTCGCAATCACTTGCTCCCTAAATTGACCTGCCCATTCCAACCGAGTACGGGAATATCTCACTGGTTCTGAATCGAAAATCTCTGGTTGAAGCGTTAGGTGCAGATCATCATTGCAGCGAATTTCCGAATAGTCGTTGAGCTTTGTTGAAGCATCAAAAGTCCTGCCAATCCTCTGTTCGGCGGCTACACGTGGACGAGAACCATCAAATTGAACAACACGAGACTCCGGGATTTCATGGTGAAGCTCATTTGCAAATTCGACTAGAGTTGGCTCAGCAAAAACAAACATCCAACCATCTTTATCAACATCATTGGTCATACGCAATATTCGACCCAAAACCTGTCGGAAATGCATTTCCGTTTTGACAATACTGAGGTGGCAACACACTTGCAACCTTGGAATATCAGTACCCTCGCTAATCATCCCAACGCTAACAATCCATTGTTCATTAGAGTACCTAAATGCATCGATCGTTTTCGAAGCATCGTGATCTCTGTAGGTGACCACTTTCACGGACTGCGCGAAGGTATTTGAAAGCTTAGCGGCAATAACGTGTGCATGCTCAACCGATCGAGCCACAACAAGACCGGCCGCATTGGGGTTTGTAAGGCGAATTTCCTTAAGTTTTTGACACCCACGATTCAGCATAAAATGAACAGCCTGAGGATTTTGAATGAGTTGGTCATAGGTAATGCCATTCGAGCTCAGTAACTCGGCAAAGGATTCGAACGACTGGATTCCACTTTGTTGATTCGTCAAGAGAATACGATCGTGATCAATGAGGACCAGCTTTGGATTTCGGCAAACTCCATCGTGGATTGCCTCGGCCAAACCATACTCATAATCACAGCGAACCTTGCCTTCAGGATCCGTGTATTTGGCAAGTACGATTGGCAAGTCATCACTTCGCCAAGGCGTACCACTAAGTGCAATACTGAAAGTGGCTTTACTTTGAATTCTCAGCAAAACCTGTTCCCCCCAAGAATTTGAGTTTGAAAGATCGCTGCCAGCACAATGATGAACCTCATCCAAGACCACTAAAACACGATGGGAATCGAATATCTGCCAAAAATCCGCTTGAATGAATAACAAACTTTGGTAAGTGTAAGCGCCGCCTATTGCACCAATTTGCCCGTCAAATCGACGTCCAAGCACTTTGGTGAAAGTATTTGAGGTGTTTTGTGCAACTTCAATTGATGGTGCAAAGGTCAATACAAAATCGATTTTATTTGCTTGGAGCAGACTTTTAGCCAGTTCTGCGGATAGCCGGGTTTTACCCGACCCAGGCGTTGCCAAGCACATGAAATGTGACTGAGTTTTGAACCAGTTCAAAGCACGCGTAAGACAGTTGAATTGCCATCGACGCAGCTTCATAAAACGGGATCTTTCGGCATGCTAGCAAGCACGCTTTCAATGGCGCGAATCTTGCCAAGTATTTTTGAACTGACATCCCTGGATTTAAGGTAATGAGGCTCGAGCTTGGCTTTAAGCTGCGGATAGGTTTGGTGCAAGCGCAGATACTCCTCGGATTCACCGATCGAAGACAGCAAATCGACCTGATAAGTTTTTACCAATTGATCCAATTCGTCTCGAATGCAGGGATCGTTAACCGGCAAAACGGGGGCCCCATGCTCGACTTGCTTGGGCTGCTTGGGCTGCTTGGGCCCCCGATCAACTGTCACTCTTTGCTTAAACACTGAGGCTACAAAAAGAGGGGTTTTCGTGTAGCGAGCAAATTCAGAAATGTCTTTGCTTTTTTCAAGAAAACCTGCGGTTAGAAGCCTTAGAACCACCCGGTACGCACGTTTGTGATAGTCACGCAAGGTCATATCTGTTTCATCTTTATATTCACGAATGATCGCGTCTCTCAATTCCATGACCGTAAAATTGTTCAAATTCCCCTCGATCAAAACTGAGTAAAACTCGGGTGAAAGACTTCTAGTCATGATGCTCCATCAGTGTCATTTTCCCCCTTGCAAATAAGAACTGCGAAAAAGGGTTTTTGAAAAAGAACGGATTATAATCCGTGGCTATTAAAGCCGCAAATTTGGATAGTCATTGCCTCTAGAGAGGCGACTATGCAAGACGTGGTAAAAATATTCGGCAACAAAGTACGAGCAGCACGAAAACTAAGGGGACTTTCTCAAGATGAATTGGCACTGAGAGCGGAAATTGATCGCAGCTATATGGGAAGGATTGAAAGGGGAGAGGTGCGTATCACCCTTGAAAAGGCCTACAAACTTGCAGCCACCCTCGGATGCGACATCAAAGAGTTGTTGCCGTAGTCATCAATTTGACCAACCAACGCGGTGAGCCGTTGAAGTGTCGGCATGACGCTGATCATCGTCGGTATGTAAATAGATAGAGGTTGTGCTGATCGACGCATGGCCCAGATTGTCCCGAATCACTCTCAAATCAACGCCTGAATTTGCCATGTGAGAGCCAGCGGTATGGCGAAGCCAATGGGCTGAAGCCGATTCAAGCTGCAATGCACGACGTAAAGCGTGCATATCTCCTTGCATGCGCAATTTGGCCGCCACATGTGCAAACAAATCGGTCACAGTCCCATGTATGGAAGATCTACCAACCCTAACGCGAAAATTACGGGCTGAACCAAACAGCGGAACTTGCTCCTCTTCACTTGGAAAACCAGGCACCTGAATATAGGATCGGTACAGCAACAACTCATCAAGAAACTCTCCGGAAATAGGAATTTGTCTCTCTTTATTGCCTTTACCGACAACCCTTAGCCACCACAATTCTTTGCCATCTGAGGCTCTTCGGCAATAAAAATCACCCATTGCCCCCTGTGAAACCTCGGAAATGCGCAAACCACCTAGGTAAAACAGTGAAAACAACCACCTCAAGCGATGGTACCTGGACACATCAGTCGATCTCAATTCGAGGATAAAAGCCTTCACCTCAAGCCACAGGGTGGGATCAAGATAGCGAGTAATAATTTTAGGCGCACCCGATGATCTGCGCTTGCCCAAAGCAAGCGGATTACCCACCAAATACCCGGACTCAACCAACCAACTAAACATCGAACTAAGGATAACCAAGGTCTGCCTTTGACTACTTGTTGACAAAGGCCCTGCAAAGGGACGCCAACGTTGATCGTTGCGCCCGAATCGACGTCCTGGGGAAGACACCCAAAAGTCCGCAGGCTGCGGATCTAACAAGAATTGCCTATAGAGCTGCAGATCTTCATACACGAGTGAGGAAAGTGGTTTTGACAGCTGCAAAACAGACCACAACAGCAACCGCTCGGCCTCTTTGCGGTAACTATCAAATGTACTTTTAGAGGCCTGAAACTGCATGAGCCACGCAGAAATGGCATCGACATCTCTGTTGGCCGCAATTTGCCGGGAACCAGAGGCACGATTTACTCCAGTAGAACCATCAAAAGCACTGATTTGGAATGCTGGATTCTTGGAAAAAGCACTGGGAATGAGCTCAAAACTCAAAACAACCTCGGGTGAACAGGTACATTGACATTATAAGTGTAATGTCAAAATAGATCAATTAAAACGTATGTTTGTTACGTATTATGTAATAATACATACCAATGAAGACAAAACTGAGGCGCTCCGTGAAAGAAACTGACTTCGATAGCGATATTCGTCAACAAATTCAAAAAATGATGGATCAGGGCTTGGCCACGATTGATGTTTACAAAAGGACTTGTGAAATTCTGTTTTTTCAACACGGTGTCGTGCCAACCCCCACAAAACTCTATGGATTAGTAAAAAAAGGCAGCATGGGAACTCCAACCAAAGCAGTTCAAGAATTTTTCGCGTCACAGCGAGAGAGGAGCAGGGTAGACCTGGCAATACCGGGCATGCCAGAAAGTTTGAAATCCGGTTTTACCGATGCACTGAAAGAAACTTGGCGGCTCGCTGTAGAACTTGGAAATGCATCAACTAACGAACAAAAAGAAGTCCATCAAAAAGAACTCTATCGGCTGCAAGAAGAAATGGACAGATTGAGAGCCGATAACACCGCACTTGAGACGACCATTAGTCGACTTAAACAAGCTGATGCTGATAAAAATGCACATATCATGGATCTGCAGGAAACTATAAGACAAGAAAAAACCCGACTTACAGTTGAATCTAAACGCCTGCAGGATGCAACTCAGCGATGCAATGATCTAGAGCAGCAACTAGACAAAGCCAGACAAGACTTCCTGGCGGAGAGCAGCAGACTTTCGAAAGAACACGATAGCGCGTTGGCTCGTCTTAAGGATCACGAAAATCGTGCCTTGATGGAAATTGAAAGGGAACGGCAAATTGCAAACAAGGCAGTCAAAGACGCAATAACGGTTCAAAAATCCCACACCGAGGAACTCAATCTCAAAAACTCGACAATACGAGATATCAGCACTCAATTAGAAAACCTCAAGGGGGAATTAAACTCTGTTAAAACGAAACTCGAAGTTTCAAATGAGGACCTCCAAGCTTCTAGGCGTAACCATGATGAACAGTTGAGGCTTAACGGCCAGCTACAAACCCAGTTAAGGCACCTACAATCTAAGATCAGCGAAAAATCACCAAAACAACATATCCGAAAACCCCGCACTACAAAGCAAACGACAGACTAATATTTGCTCGGTGTCCTATCCTGAGGTAGGCTAGAGGGTTACAAAAAATATTTCTTCTTTACAGATTTAATCGAAATAAATCAGCTCTTTACAGTTTTATACAAAAGATCGTTACAGTTTTAGTAGAACAGTCGTAGGCTTTGCTTCTGTGCTCGTCTTAATCAATATAATAGTTGACATAATACAAATTATACGAC
>Ga0315907_10001447_pt1 | contig 32058 bp, 17 predicted proteins | sample LakEriMetagenome_3_FD_203525 | JGI IMG/M metagenome (GOLD analysis project Ga0315907, IMG submission 203525) | Freshwater fungal communities from buoy surface, Lake Erie, Ohio, United States - Buoy 12 MA123 | ecosystem: Environmental > Aquatic > Freshwater > Lake > Lake biofilm | place: USA...
GCTTGGTCGGCCAAGGCTTCGCATTTGCGGGACCAAGCGGCCTGTTTGCTCGGAGCAGAGACGGACGAAATCGCCTTGGTCCCCAACACCACCTTGGGGATCCAAACGATTGCCTTGGCTTTCCCCTGGCAAGCGGGCGATAGCGTGGTGCTGCCGAGCAATGAATTTCCTAGCAACCTACTACCTTGGCTGTCCCTGAGAGATCGCGGGGTTGAGGTCCGAAAGATCGCCCCGAGGCCCGATGGATCGATCGATCTGGTGCAACTGGCATCTGCCATCGATCGGACAACGCGTTTAGTAAGTCTCAGTTGGGTTGGGTATGCCACGGGCCACCGGGTCGATCTGCAGGAGGTCTGTGACATTGCGCATCGCCGAGGTGCACAGGTCTTTGTCGATGCGATTCAGGGCATGGGTGTCTTTCCGCTCGATGTCCGTCAGGTTCCTATCGATTATGCGGCTGCCGATGGGCACAAATGGATGATGGGACCAGAGGGTGCTGGTTTGCTGTTCATTCGACGCTCACGGCTCGATCGTCTCACGGATGTTCTTTCGGGTTGGAATTCGCTCGATGCGAGCCATGAATTTGTCTCTGAGGGCAAGCGATTGAAGAATTCCGCGGCTCGCTACGAGGGTGGCTCTGCGAACCATGTGGGGCTGCTGGGTCTAGACTCTAGCCTCGAACTTCTGTTGCACTATGGGTGTCATGATCCAAAGAGTGGCTTTGCAGCAAGGGTCTTGGAAACAACGCAATCGGCACGAGAAGAACTCCTTTCCCTGGGTGCTCAGATGGCTTGGCCAGTCCCGCCGGATCCAACGCGGCTCGATGGGCATGCAAGCGGTATTGTCTCGTTTCACCTTCCGGGCAAGGATCCTCAAGAGGTCCGCCGCCACTTGATACGTTCGGGGATCATTTTGAGTGTAAGGCACGGAGCGTTGCGGATCGCCGTTCATGCGTACAATGACTCCGGCGATATCGATCGACTAACTCAAGCTATCAAGGAATTGCAGTGAACCGAAAGACCGTCGTTGGGCTCGGAGAAGTCCTTTGGGATGTGTACGAGGACAGAGCTCTTTTTGGGGGAGCGCCTGCGAATTTCGCTTGCCATGCGGCAAGTCTTGGTGCCGACGCTCGAATCGCCAGTGCCGTTGGAGACGATGCGTTGGGAAGCCAAGCCCTCTTATGGATGCAGGAGCACAAGCTTTCCTGCCGCTGGGTATCGGTCGATCCGGAGCATCCTACCGGTAGTGTCCGCGTAGAGCTCGACGCACTCGGTTCGCCCCGATACCGCTTCGCATCCGAGGTGGCTTGGGATTTCCTTGAACTTCAAGACCATTGGATCGAACTCGCTGGCCAGTGCGATGCGGTCAGTTTCGGCACGTTGGCCCAGCGATCTGAAAAGAGTACAACCACCATTCTCGGTTTTTTGGAGCATACCCAACGCGAGACGCTTCGAGTCTTCGATGTCAATCTTAGGCAGGATTTTTACTCCTCAGAAACCCTATGGTCCTCCATCCAAAGGGCCAATATCGTCAAGCTCAACCATGAAGAGCTTCCAGTCGTCGCTGGGCTCTTGGGAGTGCGTTCCGATGACGAGCGATCGATGTGCGAAACGCTCATCGGGCGGCACTCGCTGCGTTGCATCGCTTTGACCCGCGGCTCGGAGGGCTCAGCGGTATTTCTCGATGGACAATGGGACGAGCAACCCGCCTTGAGAGTCACCGCGATCGACACGGTCGGAGCCGGAGATGCCTTTACCGCCGCGTTGATCATGGGGATCTTGAATCAAAGACCATTGTCTCAAATCCATGTGCAGGCCTCACGCATTGCAGCCTATGTCTGTACCCAACGCGGTGCGGTCGTGCCGCTGCCTGCGAGCCTAACATCGACGTAAATCTTGGACCTATACAGACCTTGGCTCGTACTTAGAATGAGTTGCCGGTTTCTACCACATTTCAGACCGCAAAGTATCCATGGGAATTCAATACAAATATGACGTGATCGTCGTCGGTGCTGGGCATGCCGGGACCGAAGCTGCTGCTGCGGCCGCTCGGCTCGGTGCACGCGTAGCACTCCTTACAGGGAACCTCGATACGGTCGGACAGATGAGTTGCAACCCGGCCATCGGTGGGGTTGCCAAGGGACAAATCGTCCGAGAGATCGATGCCCTCGGTGGATTGATGGGCCAGACGATCGATCGCACGGGAATCCAGTTCCGCTTGCTCAACAGCCGAAAAGGAGCAGCGATGCACTCGCCGCGTGCTCAAGCAGACAAGAAAGCTTATCAATTCGATATCAAGCGGCAAATCGAAGAGACCCCGAACATCGACTTGCGCCAGGAGCTCGTCGAGGACCTGATCACCGAAACGCTCGCTTCGGGTACTCAAGTCCGCGGGGTTCGGGTCCGTGGTGACGCGATGTACCTTGCCGATGCAATCGTCCTGACGACAGGGACATTCCTTCAGGCCATTATGCACACCGGGGAGGCCAAAACGGCTGGTGGTCGGGCCGGTGAGGGGACCACGTCTGGAATCAGCCAAGCGTTCGAAAGATTGAAGTTTCGCGTCGAGCGATTCAAAACCGGAACGCCTGCGCGGCTCAACGGTCGGACGATCGACTACAGCAAGACCGAAATGCAACCAGGAGACGCCCGCCCGCAGGCCTTTTCGTTCATGACCGATGCGTTGAGAGAACCGCAGCTTCCTTGTTGGATCACCTACACCAACCAAGCCGTCCACGAGTTGATTCGGGCGAATCTTCACCGAGCACCTATGTACACCGGGCAGATCCGATCTTCGGGACCAAGGTACTGTCCCTCGATTGAGGACAAGGTCGTGCGGTTTGCCGACAAGGATCGACACCAATTGTTTCTCGAGCCCGAAGGCCGCACGACTCAGGAAATCTATGTCAACGGAATCTCGACATCGCTACCACGGGACGTTCAAGACCAGATGTTCCGGTTGATCCCAGGACTTGAAAAAGCTCAAATCATGCGGTATGGATATGCCGTCGAATACGACTTCTGTCCGCCCGATCAACTTTATCCCTGGTTGGAGACCAAGCTTGTAGCGGGGCTTTATTTTGCCGGGCAACTCAACGGTACGACCGGCTATGAAGAGGCCGGAGCGCAGGGGTTAGTCGCAGGCGCCAACGCTGCGCTAAGACTCCAAGGCAAATCCGAATTGGTCCTCAATCGGGATCAAGCCTACATCGGTGTGTTGGTCGACGATCTGGTGACCTGCGGCGTTGACGAGCCTTACCGAATGTTCACCAGTCGTGCTGAATATCGCATGATGCTGCGTCAAGACAACGCCGACCGACGGCTGACTGCGTTGGGATACAAGATCGGATTGGTCGATCAAGCCAGGTACATTCGCTTGACCAACAAGCTCGAACAGATCGAAACGGCTCAACGCGCCGTGGCCGCTTTACGGATCGGGGATGTTACGGGGGACAAGTACCTTAAGCGCAACGAGGTCACCTGGGCGAATCTCTTGGAGCGTTTCCCTGAATACCTCGCTCGATTCCCCGAAGAGATCGGCTTGCAAGTCGAATACGACATCAAGTACGAGGGTTACGTGGCTCGCCAGCAGGTACAAGTCGAGCGGCAAGAACGCATGATGGATAAGAAAATCCCGAGCGATTTCGACTACTTGGCCATCGTCAGTCTGCGAAATGAAGCCAAACAAAAGTTCTCGCGAATTCGGCCATTGAATTTGGACCAAGCATCGCGGATCAGTGGAATTACCCCAGCGGACATCTCGCTGGTGCTCGCCTACCTGGAGAACCCCAAACTCAGGACGCCCAAAACCCCAGTGGCGGCACAAAGCGACGGAGAGCCCGAGTGAGTAGCCAGAGGTTTGGATCGGATTCCAGAGTACATGATGCGATCGTCGTGGGAGCTGGACTTGCCGGATTGACTGCCGCGAAAAGCTTGATCGACGCAGGGCTCGATGTCGTGGTCCTGGAAGCCGACGAGCGACCCGGTGGGAGGCTCAAAACCGATCGTGTCGGTGGATTCCTGCTCGATCATGGATTCCAGGTTTACCTCACCGGTTACCAGAAGGCCAAAGAGGTCTTGGATTTGGGGGGACTCAAGCTCAAGTCGTTTCACCCCGGTGCCATGGTTCGCATCGGGAATGCTTGGCATACGGTCAAGGACCCGATCCGTTCGCCATGGAATCGCATGCTCCTCGATGCGATCCGGACCTTGCAAGCTCCTGTGGCAACGTGGAACGATCTTTGGACGCTACAACGCTATCGACAGAGCCTGATGCGATTGCCCGCAGAAGAGATCTTAAAGTCCCGAGGGAAAAACACTCTTGAGCGTTTGCGAGAAGTCGGTTTTTCAGAGCGGATCATCGATAGGTTTTTCCGACCGTTCCTAGGCGGAATCTTTTTGGATTCGAGCCTGAACATCGATTCGGCCAGGATGGAGTATGTCTTTCGCGAGATGGGGCTCTCGACTGCAGCTCTACCCGCCGGAGGGATCCAAGCGATCCCCGAGCAAATCTGTAGCTCGTGGAAGCCTGGGGTTTTGCGGTTGAATACCACCGTCGGAGAGATCACCGATACGGGAGTCAAGCTTTCGGATGGAACGCAGGTAAAGGGAATCCAAGTGGTCATCGCGACCGAGGCTAGCGGCGCCAAGCGACTTCTTGGGGATCGACTCCCGATCCCCGAAAAGCTCGCTTGGAATGCGACGACCTGTCTGTATTTTGCGATCGATCGAAGTTCGGCACCAACGCGAGAGCCGATATTGTGGCTCAACGGCAATCTTGCAGACCCGTTGCGCGAAGGGCAGGTCGAGTCGGATTTTTTTGCCATCAATCACGTCGCATTTCCGAGTCTTGTTCAGGCAAGCTATGCGCCACGGGGTCAAGTCTTGGCCAGTGTGAATATCAATCGAACGATCCCGATCGATGCCGACGCATTGGTTGCCAAAGTGCGGAGCGAGCTAGAACTCTGGTTTGGATGGACCGTCACTAGCTGGAGGCATCTGAGGACCTACGTAGTCCCGTATGCTTTTATCAACCCGAGTGAACCCTTGTGGACTCGCGAACTACGCGGTGATATGCCAGGCAATGGACGCATCGTAACCTGTGGCGATTACATGCAAACATCGAGCATTGAGGGTGCGATCCAAAGCGGCCTACTGGCCGCTAAAGAGTGCCTTATTTCACGAGCTCAAGAGAGCAACCTCGGAGCCGAGCGGAGCCTAGGAAAGCGGTGAGGACGAAGCGAGGAACAACCGTTTGCTGAAGGCTTTGGTGAAACCGATATTATTCAGCGAGGAGTTCGTATTGAGATTGATATTGGAGATCTGATTGAAACCTGGAGTCCCTTGCGTGGTTCCTGGGTTCGAAGCACGGAACCTAAAGTCTGCTGGTTGGGCGACTTCGACCTTGTAGTTACCTTGCTGGATATTGTTGAAAGCGTAAATACCATTCTGGCCGCTGAGGGTCGTCAAAGAGACCGGAGGAAGCCCTGCAAACGGAGTCCCCGTGAGCATGACACTCGCACCGACGATACCTGGATCGGACACGTCGCTGACTCCATTTTGGTTGCGATCCTCGTAGATCCGACCGGTCAGAGAAACAAGCGGAGCGGCCAGGACAGTCTCAACTTGGGCTGTGTTGTTGTTCAAGTTCGATTCGCTGACAGACGAATCCGTCGTGCTGATGATCGCCGAATTGATCAATGAAGAGACCGCAGTTCCAGGCAAGATAGCCGCGACGATTTGGATGTTGCTTTGGCTCGTTCTGGCCGCAAGGCTTCCGAGGTTGAAATTAATGTTGTCCGGGTTCGATGGATTGTTATCGACGGCTGATGCGGGCACACTGACAAAGGCGTTGTTGAGCGATGCACTGATCACACGCAACCCATCGGGGAGGTTATCGCTTAGGACAACCTCGTTCGCATCGATAGGGCTATTGTTGATCGCTTTGAGCGTGTAGGTGATCGTGCTTCCTTCTGTGGCCGTTGCGGGTCCGAATTTCTCGATCGCAAGATCGAAATTCGGATTCAAACCGATATCGATCGAATTGTCAGTATTCGGATCGTTGTCCCCATCGGTGACCGGACCATTTTGAGGAACAAGAACGACTCGCTTGGTCACCACCCCACCGCCGACGAACTGGACAGCGGTGTTGGCGTTGTTCGAGACCCCCGAGGGGAGCGCGGAACTGACGACGTAACCTGCGGCCGGTGAGCCTGCAGAGAATTGCGAGGCGGGAATCACAACAAAGTAGCTCCCTTGAGGAATTGGACTAAATCCGTAAATCCCAGCAGCGTTGGTCGTTGCCGTGCGAAGAGCACCGAGCGAATTGACAGCTTGTTGATCGATGCCTGGGCTATAGATCCCATCGGAGTTGGAATCCTCGAATAACTGCAATTGAACATTCGGAACGCCAACTTCTGGCTGAACCCCAGTGTTATCGAAGATTCCGTTGTTGTTTTTATCGGCGAAGACTTGGTTGCCAATCGCCATGGCCGTCAAATTGGCGATATTGACAGATCGCGTCGTCGGTCCGATGGTGCTAAATGCGTTGATGATCGCATCGGCCGCATCCGGTCCGGTCACCTCGAGTTCAATCGCACCGATAGCCGAGAAGTTCGCTCCGGAACCTGCCGAGGTCGAGAAATCGCTGAAAGGAACGATCAGATCCGCGGTGGGGTTCGCACCTGAGGTCGTCGGAATGGCTACCTCGCGGGTAGAAACATTCGCTCCGCTGTGCACTCGGATGATCAACCGCGTACCAGCCTCACCGCCGATTTGGAAACGGAACGCATTGGCAGTTCCAGAGGACGTCAAATCCAGGTTGCTCAGACCGTTTGGGCTTAGGTTGGAGCTACCATCGGCACCGTCATAACTAACGATCCTTTTCCCGTTTGCACCACCTCCGACGTCGAAGACCAACTCACCTGGCTTGGGAATTCCATTGGCTGCAATGCTGACGGTACCCGATGTTGCATCGACAAACAAATCCCGTTCTCCCCCGATGGCTTCAGGTGCAGCAAGAGTCGAGGAGTTGGGTGTAGCTCCTGGAAAGCTTGCATTGACCACTTGCTGGGTGGTGTTGAAGGTATCGAGCAGGAGCTTGTCGGATATCGCGAGGTCTGCCGACGCGAGAGTGATCTTTTGAACCCTTTGGTTTTGACGCTGAACGAATCCGGCTGGCTCGGCGTTTTGAACGACAAAATAAGTGCCGGCCGACTCCGCGTTGAGCGAGTAGAAACCGTTGGCCGCAGAGCTCGTCGAGGCTTTCAAAGTGTCGGCGCTTCCGAAGACGCCGTCGCCATTGTCCAAGAACAATTGCACAGGAACGGCGCTCAATCGGGCTTCACCGACCTCGACTGACCCGTTGTTGTTCACATCGTGAAAAACAATCCCCTGGATATCTGCAGCCATGAGTTGGCGTCCTTCGAGTAGCTCCATACGGATCCTACGTCGAGCTTGCCTGCGCTGCGAGCATTTCCTGTTTTCTTTGGACACCGAGCTCAACAAAGCGTTCTTCAGACGATCCCACATGCCAGCCATCGTAGTAAACCCAACTCGTGATGGAAACCAATACCGTGAAACGTACGAAGCTTGCATCGGCAAGAGCCGACGCAAGCCTCTTCTATTTCTGGGACTTGAAGGATTCTGCCGGTCGTATCGACGGTAGAGTTTTTGACTACCAGCGATACTCGATTCCGGCGGTAAACCCACTGATCCAGTAATCGACCTCTCGGACGGCAAACGGTTGGCCCATGTGGGCGTTTCCAGGGATTGCAGGGGGCAAAAGGTTCGTGTTGACGGTGTTGTCGATTTGATCCCCTGGTCGCAGTACGTTGCTCCAATAGATCGAGGTGTATCCGACGTTGAGTTTGAGCCGCTCGGTCAACTGATAGCCTAGAGTCGTTCCAAATTCCGGTACGACGCCAAACTCATTGCGATCGTAGACGCCGATGTTTCTTCCGGGTTGGGCCAGCAGCCCACCGACCTGGGGTGCGGCGTCCCGAGGGCTACGAGTCGAGCCTTCGATCTGCAACCATTGACGAGACACGCCCACACTCGTTCGCGTCATCGCATCGAGAGACCAACAGCCTCGACGATACAACCATTGGAAGCCAAATTCCAAGCCGTTGAACTGGTTGAAGGTTTGGAAGTCGTCGCGAATCCTGAAGCTTCCTGGGTTATTGAGATTCAAGGAACTGAGTTCTTCAGTGATTGTCAAACTTTCGTCCAATTGCATAAAACGCCATCCGAGAGTCGCATCGATACGAGATTGTGCGACCACAGGTCCGCAGTCCCATGGAGAGCAACTACCCTTCTCCCCGCAGCACAAAATGTGTCGGAACCGGACTGCAGCCGCATCAAGCCTCGAGGTTGCCTCGACCTGAACACTGCCGCTGAGCAAGTTCGGGAATGCGACCAATTCGGAATCTTGAAGTCCGGTGATGTTGTTGTAGAAGGGTCTGGCCAAAATCGGTGATCCCGACGAGCTCGCCGTGAATACATCATCTTGTTCGTTGAACCCGAAGTATTCTCCTTCGATGCCAAAGTTAGGGCGGACGGCCGACCAGATTCCAACCCGAACACGAATCCCATTGATTTGATCGCTAAAAGCGTCGTCGTTTCCTCCATAAAGAACACTTGCACCTGGCAAAACCCCTGCCAGGGATTGATTCGTTCCTGCAGGCGAGGAGGTAACCAAAGCTGGCATGTTCATTCCGCTTGCAAAGAGGCCGAGGTAATCGACGCTGACCCAACCGTGCGAAGGGAGGCAAATGCAAAGTTGGCGTCCAGGTAGATCTCCCGATGGATTGCAAAGGTCGAACCCGAAAGGACTGCCCGTTCCGCAAGACCCACAACCCTGCTCGCCGCAACTTCCGCACTCGCTATAGCCACCATAGGACCCCTCGAAACCCTCGTCCTCGACGATCATCGAGCCATCCTCGTAGTAGACCTCGCCTAGGTCCTGTTCCATCGGCTCAGAGTCATAGATCATGTCCCCTTGGATCATCTCCCCTTGGTCGACAATCATCTCCGACTCGTCGATAGGGTCTTGAGCCAGCCGGCTCGAAGCCGGTCTGGCTCGAACCTTCGCAGGACGAGGTGTTCCCGACAATCGTGCAGGAACGCTCGAGAGTGCGCTAGGTTTCGGTCGGGTGCCAGAACTTTGGACCCGGTACTTGCGCAAGTCTTGAGCTTGCAGGCTACCGGCCAGAGCAAAGATCAACACGCAGAATGGGGTTACTAATCGGTTCACGTGAGGTACTTCCGTGCGAAAGGCATCAATGGGAAATCAGCGTCGGGGCCCATAGGGGGGGCGGACCCATCCACGCATAGGGAGGTATCGGCCTGCATTGCCGTCAAAGTTGATTTTTTCGTCAAATTTTTCGCAACCCGCAAAGCTTACCCAGACCTCCTAATCCAAATACAGCACGGCTCCCGACCCTCATTGCCAACGTAAACCCACGAAAAACCTCGCAGCCCGCCCCGCACGCTCGATACAAACTTCCTCCGCGATCTTCGTAAAATTCATCAATGGAACTGATAAACCTCCATTACCGCGACCGAATGGCGCAGTTATAATCTCGCGAGGTCCCCCGGTACGGATGGCAAGCCCTCCCCTTGAAACCGACCAAAGGCGGTTCTTGTCCCTTTGAGCCTAAAGCAAGGGCGGCTTGCGTCGCCCTACAACCGATCGACGCAACGAACCTCCTGATCAACGAATCCCCGAAACACTCAACTCAAATTCAAAAGACTGCTATGAATACCACCAGTCTCGATTACATCGACGACTTGTACCTGAGATTCATCAATGACCCCACTAGCGTCTCGGAGACTTGGCGAAGGTACTTTGAGGATTTTTCCTTAAGCACCCAATCGGAGAGTTTGGTGGCCGAACCGGTCCCCTCGCACGGTTTTGGCGAATCGTCAAAAACTCCTGACGCCCTTTGGTTGGCGCGCATGCAAGAGCGCGTCGATCAGTTGGTTCGGGAGTACCGGGTTCGAGGCCATTTGGCAGCCAAAATAGACCCATTGGGCTTTGCCCGAAAAACACATCCCGAACTCGATCCGTCGGCCTATGGGCTTACCCCCGAGGATCTGCAACGACCCTTTGCTGCTCCCGATATCCATTACACGACGGGTCGAACCCTCAACGATATCATCGATAAACTGCGCGAGACCTATTGCCGAAGCATCGGCGCACAGTTTATGCACATCGATAACCGAACGATTCGCGAATGGCTTCAGCGTCGAATGGAAGCCACCGAGAACCGATTGCAGTTGTCTCGCGATGTTCAAACCCGAATCTATACGAGGTTGACCGACGCGACACTCTTCGAGGAATTCGTACGCAAAAAGTACACCGGTTCCAAAACGTTTTCGCTCGAAGGCTCTGAGAGCTTGATCCCACTTTTGGATCTAGCCTTGGAGAAAGCCGGCGAACATGGAGTTCGGAGCGTCGTAATGGCCATGGCCCACCGAGGGCGATTAAACGTATTAGCGAATATCATGGGCAAACGAGCCCAAAGCATTTTCTGGTCCTTCGACGACCCCAACCCCGAAATGTTCCGTGGCGGAGGGGATGTCAAGTACCATATGGGCTACAGTAGCGACTGGACAACGCGCTCGGGGAAAAAACTCCACATCTCCCTGTGCTTTAACCCCAGCCACCTCGAGTTCGTCAATCCGGTCGCGCTGGGACGTTGTCGCTCCAAACAAGACCGAGACGGCGACACGCACCGTACCGATAACATGACAATCCTCATCCACGGCGATGCGGCGTTTATCGGGGAAGGAGTCGTTCAAGAAACGCTGAACCTCAGTGAACTCCAAGGCTATCGAACCGGTGGCACTCTGCACGTAGTGATCAACAACCAAGTCGGATTTACCACCGAGCCCGACCAAGGAAGATCGTGCACCTATGCGACTGACATCGCAAAAATGCTAGAAATCCCGATCTTTCACGTCAACGGCGAAGACCCTGAAGCCGTCGCACAAGTCGTCGCGATCGCGATGGACTTCCGCAAACAGTTCGAGAAAGATGTCGTCATCGACATGTATGCCTACCGAAAACTCGGACATAACGAGTCGGATGAACCACGATTTACCCAACCTTTGATGTACTCGGCCATCGATGCGAAAAAAGGGGTTCGCGAATCCTATCTCGATCACCTTCTGAGTATGAACGGGATGAGCCGTCTTGAAGCCGATGCGATCTCTGAGGATCGGCACCAACAACTAACCCGCGAATTTGAATTGGCAAAGAGCCAGCCCTTTGTCCATGACCTACAGTCTTTGACTGGAATATGGGAAGGTTACTTCGGCGGCCCGGAACCGACCGATCTAAATGCCAAAACCAATATTGCACCGGAACTGGCCACCGAGGTCCTCGAGAAAATCAGCAAAGTTCCAACGGGATTTCATGTCAACAAAAAAATCGCGCGAGTTCTCGAAGACCGCCGCGAAATGGCGATCGGCAAAACAAGACTCGACTGGGCAGCTGGCGAAGCCCTCGCGTTCGGCTCTCTGAGCATCGAAGGCCACCCGCTGCGACTCTCCGGTCAGGACGTCGAGCGAGGTACCTTCTCCCACCGTCACGCTGTACTCCATGATGTCGACAACAATGCCAAATACATGGGCCTAGGACAACTTCGAGCAGACCAAGCCAGAGTCGAAATCGTCAACAGCCCCCTGTCGGAAGCCGCAGTACTTGGATTCGAATACGGTTACAGCCTCGATTGCCCAGAAGGACTCGTGATGTGGGAGGCCCAATTCGGGGACTTCTGGAATGTCGCTCAGTGCATCGTCGATCAGTTCATCGTCAGCGCCGAAGACAAATGGAACCGACTAAGCCGGCTCGTAATGCTCCTGCCTCACGGGTTCGAAGGCCAAGGCCCCGAGCACTGCAGCGCCAGACTCGAACGCCTGCTACTGCTAACAGCCGAACACAACATCATCGTCGCTCAACCTTCAACCCCAGCACAGTACTTCCATCTGCTCCGCAGACAGGTCAAGTCCAAGTGGAGCAAGCCACTGATCGTACTGACCCCCAAGAGCCTATTGCGACACCCAGGTTGCACATCGGTCCTGGACGAAATCCAAAACGGATCCTTCCAAAAAATCCTACCCGATGACCGACCAGACAACCTTTCTACCCGTCGTATTTTGATCAGCTCAGGAAAAGCCTACTACGATCTTTTCGAAGAACGAAAGAAGCTCAACCGCAACGACGTCGCCCTGGTCAGGATCGAACAGTTCTACCCCATGGACCCAGCCCAAGTCGTCGAAGCACTGTCGAAGTACCCAGCCGGGACACCTGTGTACTGGTACCAAGATGAACCTAGCAATATGGGAGCTTGGCAATTCATCAAGATGCGATGGGGTGACGACATCATGAAATCCTACCCTCTATCGCTGATTTCTCGCCCAGAATCCGCCAGCCCAGCGACAGGCTCCCTACGCTCGCATAAACTAGAAGAAAGAGATTTGCTCACACAAGCCTTCGCAGGACTCTAGTTCTACTACCAAAGAACACCTAACCAACAGGGATCTGAAATGTCGACCAGTTCCAGCCATCGTCCGGTGGATGTCCAGTTCGACTGCCTACCCCTAAGGAGCGTCACTCGGCTCGATCCACCCCTGGACGCATCCCCCGCTTTGATCAGCAAATGGAAACGAATCAAAAGTGCCATCCAAAACCATGGCACTCATAATTCGTATTACCTGCACAATGCGACCTGCCGTTTCTTCGTCACCAACAACCCCGACGCCGGCATGATCGCCTTCAAATTCGAAGGCGTCTTGTTCACCGACACAGCCGATTCTAAAGCGATACGTTGCTGCTTGTCAGTTAACCTAGACCAAGAAAATGTCCCCTGGCTCGAACAGCATGTGGTCGACTGGTTCGCAGAATCAGTATCCAATGCTGTCATCGAGGAATTCAACCAATTCATCCAAGCCGGCGATTCCCAGAAAACAAAACAACGCATCGAACAACTCGAAAAAACACTCGCCGACTCCGGCGGATTCCTCGGGATGGGACTCTAAAGCATGAGCCAAGCAGTTGCCGGGCCAGGATCCAACCGCAGCGATAAATCCGCCAACGCAGATCCCATCCAAGATTTCATCAAAACCGCAGCGATCCATATCCGTAAAACCGAACTCTTTTACGGTTGGATGATCCTCTTTAGTACTCTGCTATTTTCAACATTCCTCTTTGTTCTGATCGATCATTGGATCTGGGAATTCAACCAGCCGATACGACTAGCGATCTGGATCGGATTAGTCCTCTGGTCCATCTGGTGGTTCAGCCGACGTATCCTGCCACCGATGCGATTCAAAATACATCCCGAATACGCCGCTCGCCAATTTGAACTCCAAGACCCACGCTCCAAAGATAGCCTTATCAGTTGGATCCAACTCAACGATCAAACCCATCCAGCACCCAAAAGCGTTCTGAATTTTGTCGGTCGCTATGCGTTCGGATTTCTAAGAAACTCCGATGCAACCCAAGTCGCAGATACCGGGAACTTAGTAAGACTTTCCGCTGCATTCTTCGGCTGCTTGCTCTGCACGCTAATCTATTTTTTCGCAAGCCCTAAAAGTGGTTTGACCAGCACAGCACGCATGCTTTTGCCCTGGGCCAACATCTTACCGGCCACACGCGTGCAATTCACCCAGGTCACACCAGCCTCGACGACGATCATGCAGGGAAGCTCCATACCGATCGACGTGACCATCAAAGGCCTCCACAAAAACGAAAAAGTCTACCTGAAGTACGATCTTTCCGACGGACAACTCCGAGGCCAGACCGTCCCGATGAAAGAAGAAATTCAAGGCATCAATTACAAGCTCGACTTCGGCAAAGACTCAGGTGGATTGCACCAACCCCTTACCTATTGGATCCATGCAGGCGACGCTGTCGCAGGACCGTTCAACGTCCAAATTCAAATCGTTCCACTCGTAGCCATCGATCGAATCGAACTGGTATTCCCACCCTACACCAACCTCAAACCACGCTCAATCCAACAACAAGGACACTTCGAAGCCCCCGAAGGTACCATCGCGCATATCCACGCGATCGCAAACCAGGAAATGCAATCCGCGAAAATCGAATTCGATCCGGTCCTTCAAAACAAACTCTTTATTGGTGCCAGAGAAACTCTCGATATGAAGGTCGATAAGACACAACTCGATGCGAGTTGGATAGCCATCATCGATCGAAAAAACTCTATCGAAAGAAAAATCACCAACTACCGAATCCATGCAATCAACGCGCTCAAAGAATCCAATCACGATCCGATCATCCACCAAATCAAAATCATCCCAGATATCCCCCCAGAAATCGAATTTTCTGCCAACTCCAATGTCGCAGTCGATGTCCCAGTGGACCAAGGCATCCTATTGGAAATGACCGCTCGAGATCCCGACTACGGCCTGACCTCAGTCGGTATTCAAGGCGTTACGGAAAACAAACTCAATCCCCAAGAACCGAAGATTCGATTCCAAACCCCCCTGTTTGAATCGAACGAGGAATTCCCAAGAACGAAAATATCGCAATACACTTTCTTGCCCCTCGAACACCAACTTAAACCCGGAGATGAAATCGACCTGATCGCTACGGCCGCCGATAATCACCACAACCCAACGAACCAAAAACCTGAACCCCAACGCGTCTCTTCCCAACCCATACGTGTTCGTATCGTAGAGCCCGAGTCGAAATCCAATACTCCCCAAACACCAAAAGCCCCCGAGACCCCAACCCAAGACCCCTCTATTGCCAGTGCGGAGAATCCGATTCCGAAAAGCCGTATCGATTGGGACAGGTTTCGAACCAAATCGCAACAGAATGCCTCGAAATCCCCCCCGCAAACCAACGCGAATTCTCCCGACAACCAAAACCCATCGGAGCGTAATGGCAATCCCCCCCCACCACCAGGAATTGGGGCATCCTCCGACAGCAACCAAAAGGCACAACCTGCCGACAACCCATCCAATTCGCAACCCTCTACCTCCAACTCCAGCCCGAATGCGACCCCCAGTCCCAATCAGGAACGCAAAGACAATTCAGATCAAGCACCTAATGACTCTGCTAAGCAAGATCAAAACGCCTTCGAGAAAATCCAGCAGTTCATGAAGGAACAGCAACAGAGCGGTTCCAACGGTAGCAACAACTCTCAGTCGCCTCCGTCCTTAAGCAATCCTCCTAACCCTCAAAAAACACAGACCGACAACCCCGGCACCGACCCCAGCACCGACAAGACCGGCACTGACAAGACCGGCACTGACAAGGCTGGCACTGACAAGGCTGGCACTGACAAGACCGGCACTGACAAGACCGGCACCGACAAGACCAGCACCGACAAGACCGGCACCGACAAGACCGGCACCGACAAGGCCAGCACCGACAAGGCTGGCACTGACAAGACTGGCACCGACAAGACTGGCACCGACAAGGCTGGCACCGACAAGGCTGGCACCGACAAGGCTGGCACTGACAAGGCTGGCACCGACAAGGCTGGCACCGACAAGGCTGGCACCGACAAGACTGGCACCGACAAGACTGGTACCGACAAGACTGGTACCGACAAGACCGGTACCGACAAGACTGGCACCGACAAGACCGGCACCGACAAGACCGGCACCGACAAGACCGGCACCGACAAGACTGGCACCGACAAGACCGGCACCGACAAGACCGGTACCAACAAGGCTGGCACTGACAAGGCTGGCACTGACAAGACTGGCACTGACAAGACTGGCACTGACAAGACTGGCACTGACAAGGCTGGCACTGACAAGACTGGCACTGACAAGGCTGGCACCGACAAGGCTGGCACCGACAAGGCTGGCACTGACAAGGCTGGCACCGACAAGACTGGCACCGACAAGGCTGGCTCCGATAAGGCTGGCACCGATAAGGCTGGCACCGATAAGGCTGGCACCGATAAGGCTGGCACCGACAAGGCTGGCTCCGATAAGGCTGGCACCGACAAGACCGGCACCGACAAGACCGGCACCGACAAGGCCGGTACCGACAAGACCGGTACCGACAAGGCTGGCACTGACAAGGCTGGCACTGACAAGGCTGGCACTGACAAGACTGGCACTGACAAGACTGGTACCGACAAGACCGGCACCGACAAGGCTGGCACCGACAAGGCTGGCACCGACAAGGCTGGCTCCGACAAGGCTGGCTCCGACAAGGCTGGCTCCGAGGCTGGCACTGACAAGGCTGGCACCGACAAGGCTGGCTCCGACAAGGCTGGCTCCGACAAGGCTGGCACCGACAAGGCTGGCTCCGACAAGGCTGGCTCCGACAAGGCTGGCACCGACAAGGCTGGCTCCGACAAGGCTGGCTCCGACAAGGCTGGCTCCGACAAGGCTGGCTCCGACAAGGCTGGCACTGACAAGTCTGGCTCTGACAAGGCTGATGAATCAGGGAAGGACGGGAAAGGGCAAAAGTCCAATGGAAATCCGGACCAGGGCCCTGAATCGATGCCAAATCAGGAACAAGGAGATGGGCAAGGATCAGGCGACGAGCAGGGAGACAAGCAGGGGCCACCGAAGTCCAGTGCTCCGAGCAGCGCGGGATCTGGCATGAATACGAGCGGCAAAACCCCTCAAGCGGGTGGATCGAGTGCTACTAAAGGGGGCCAATCGGATACGTTCGGGGCGGACCGAGCGAACGAAGTGTATTCGAGCAAGGCAGCCGACATGCTATTGGAGTATATCGATCGGCAGAAAGACCAACCGGATCCGGAGTTGCTCAAAAAGTTGGACTGGAATGCGGAGGATTTTCGGAAATTCGCCGACCGATGGCAAGCGGCCAAAGAGCAAGCGAAATCGGATCCAGCCAAGCGTGCAGAGCTTGAAGAAACGCTCCGGAACCTTGGGCTTGGGGGAACGGGACGCAAGATCAATCGTCTTAAGGACCGCAACGATGGGATACGAGGCATGCAGGAGGAGGGGGGTAGGTTGCGTCCACCTGAATCTCTGAGAGAGCAGTTCGAAGCGTTCCGTAAGGCGGCTGGAAAACTGGGAAAATAGCACTGGCGGTCGACTCTTCGACTTGCTATTCCCTAGATTGAAATGAGTCCTGCGCCATGGAAATAGGTGCAGGCATGGCCGTTATTTCGAAGCAAGGACGTCTGCGATGATACACAAACCCTTCTCTGATTTTCTCAGGCGCTGGATCGCTTTAGTGATCATTGCATTGGTATGCACACAGGAAGCATCCGCGCAGTCGGCACTAGGCAATCCTTTTAAAAGGGCCGTCAAGGAAGTCCAAGAGGTTCCGATTCTCAAGGCCGAGCATGGTCCGTGGATGATTTTTGCTTACTCCTTCGAGGGTGAAAAATCCAAAGCCGAAGCGACGAGTCTTGCTAAAGAGATACAGCGGGACCTTGGATTACCGACATTCATCATGGAGAAGAAGTTCGATTACTCGACGAAAGTGTTGGGTTCTGGATATCGTGAAGATGGTAGTCAAAAGGTGATGAAATACCGCGATTCGCGGGTCGTCAACGGCTATGCGGTTTTAGCGGGCGAATTCGATTCGATCGATCATCCATCGGTCGCTGGAGCTTTGGAAAAGATCAAGACTTATCAGTCGCGGAGCCTGGAACCTGAGGGAGCGGATAAAAGCGGTGGGGCAGACGAACAGGCCAAGCAAGACAGCGTTCGGAGCGCCAAGAAGTGGTTGAGTGGATTGTCGAAGGATAAGCCAAAAGGCCCCCTGGAACATGCTTTCATGACCCGTAACCCTTTGCTCCCAGCGGATTTTTTTCAATCGCCGGATTTGGAGAAGTTCGTATACGACATGAATCGGCAACCGGGTTACAACGAACATTCGTTGATCGATTGCAAGCGAAAGTACACCGTGAGGGTCTTAACCTTTCGTGGGGACAGCGCGTTTGTATCTTGGGGTAAGTCAGCAGCAGACCAAGAGGGACAGGGTGCAAGTGCCTTGGAGCAAGCGGCCGAGCGTGCTTACATTGCCATGAAGGCGCTGCGAACGGCAGGTTACGAGGCTTATCAGTACCACGATCGCGAGCAGAGCATTGTGACTGTTGGTAGTTTTGAGCAATTGGGAACAGCCGATGCGAACAATCGTTTCGAATATGCTCCGGATATTCGGGCTGTTATGGAGCGATTTTCCACCGATGGCCAGATCGCCGACACATCGAAATTCGATTTAAATTTTGGTAAGGTTCCGCAGCCTCGTTTGCTCTTGGACTTGGTCGATCAGCGTAAAATCCCTGAGTTGTACCAAGGGACTCGGCAGGAGCAGTTGGCTTATTACAGCAAGCTCTCGATTGGATTTGATTTACGTCCGAGTCCTATGGCGGTTCCTCGCTACAACGCATCGCGGATCTATGCCGGCTCGAGGCTTGGGGGCAAGTAACCTTATTTCGGGGTAATTACCGTAACGAGTTAGGGATTCGGATCCTAGTGCCTTGTTTTTCGGTCTGATGAAGATGACGAACAATCGCGACGTACTCGCGCATGGAGTGGTCGCAAAGGTAGTCAATTTTTCCTCGACGGAGTCCGTAGAGGAAGCCACGGACACGATCGTGGAATCGGAGCCAGTTGTGGATTCGACTGATTTTGCCTTTTCGGTTGACGTAGATCTCTCGTCCCATATGGTGGTAGCCCAAGAATCTTGGTGGAAACCTTGGGACGATATCGTTGTTGTTGACCCATCGATAGTGTCGAATCTTGAGGAAGGATGCGTATTGTCGGTTTCCGACGCGAGGTGCTCCGAACGAAAAGATCGCTTGAGGGTTGGAGGGAATTGGAGAGAGTTTGCACCGAACGGCGCAGACAGCGGCCATAGCGCCCCCTAAGGAGTGTCCACCGAACCAAACTGGGCGTTGGTTTTCTCGGAGTCGGTTTTCGATATCGGGCCAAAGCATTTGCACGTGGCTATCGAAACCGCTGTGGACTCGACCGATATCGCAAGCGACTGTCCAGGCTTTGGCATCGGCGGCGATATCCTCAAGCTTGGTCGGTTCGGTTCCACGCGATACGATCATGCAATCGTATTTGGTGCCGAACACATAGGCTTCGGAACCGGCTTGCTGAACAAAATCGCATTGGTCGATGCCCGCTTCATAGACCACTTTAGAGATCAGCTCGGGTGGACCGTAGGCGAGCCTAGAAAGTTCGGCCATGACCAGAGACTTATCTAACCAAGAGAGTTGATGGAAAGGGCGATCCAAACGGATGCTGAGTGGTTCGGCTGGAAAGCAAGCAATTGGCGGGGATTCTTGAGTCATGGATCCAAAGAGTTTTGTGGGCGGTAATTCAAGGATCAAGGATATTGGTGCTTAAGAGATCAACTTGCTGTTTGACGCTCGGGGTACTTGATCCGTCCATGGTGGATTGCATTGAGATTCTTGATCAACGATTGCTTGATCGTTGCGATTTCGACCAAGGTCAGTTCGCAATCATCGAATTGACCATCGAGCAATTTCTTCATGGTGATTTGATCGACTAGATGCTGGATGCGTGAGGAGGTGGGTTCTCGGAGGGCTCGCGTAGCGCTTTCGACTGCATCTGCGATCATCAGAATGGCCGCTTCTTTGGTTTGCGGTTTTGGGCCGGGGTAGCGGAAGGTGACTTCAGAAACCTCCTCAAGGTCTTCATTTCCTTCATTCTCTTTGATGGCCTGTTGGTAGAAGTACTCGACGAGTGTTGTGCCGTGGTGCTGTTCGATAAAGTCGATAATTCGCTGGGGAATTTTGTGCTGCCGAGCCAAGTCAGCGCCGTCTTTGACGTGTGCGATGATGACTAGGGTGCTCAGTTCTGGCTGGAGCGTATCGTGCCGATTCGCTCCGGGCATCTGGTTCTCGACGAAGTAATTGGGCTTGAACATTTTCCCGATGTCGTGGAAGCAAGCCCCGACTCGGACCAAAAGGCCATGGGCACCGATGCTTTCGGCGGCCGACTCGGCAAGAGAAGCGACCGAGATGCTATGGTTATAAGTTCCGGGTGCACGCTGCGCAAGTTGTCGCAACAGCTCGTGGCTCATGTCTCCGAGTTCCAGGAGACTCAGATCGGTCTCGATATCGAAAAGTTTTTCGATGAATGGCAATATTCCAACCATGAGAGGACCGCACAGGGCCACGAAGGCAAACTGCTTGAAAGCCTCAACGATCAAGCGACTTGCGTAGAGGGGAACCGATGTCGACTGACCGTTCCCAAAAGGATCGCTTGAAAACTCCAGGGATTGGCCTGTCAGGACGCCGAGCCCTAAGCAGGTTGCAAGTACGATCAGGGCCACCCCAAAACCTACGTACACCAGTCTAGTTCGATTACGAATCCTACCGCTCAGCAGAATTGCTCCTGCCGCTGCGCTGAACGTGAGGATGAATTCCGAGAGATCTCCTCCGGTGCTGAAGGCGATGACCAAAGAGACTGCCGCTAGGAGCATCAGTGCAGTCGGTCTGCCGTAGACTAGCGCTGCGGTGATCGCGCAGAGGGTCACCGGGATGATCTCCACGTGAAAGGGGTCGCGAGAGGCGAAAACCGAGGCGACGATCGCGATGCTGGCGAGGCCTACCAAACGGATCAATTTCGAGGTCTTGGTAATCGGAGACCGATCGCGGGACTGATGGATAAAAAATCCGCACAAGAGAGTAACAGCCGCAAGAAGTCCCCAGGTGGCCGCAAGGCGTTGGATTTTCTGACCGATGCTCATTTGCTCAACGAACGCTTCGTGCTCGGTCCTCAGGAGCCGAATCTCTTTGGGGCCGAGCAACTTCCCCATCGGGACCAATGCACCGTAGGTTGTTTCGTAGGATACCATCGCCGGCTTGACGGCGTTGACCGCTTCGATGCGAGCGACATTGCTAAGGTCCTCTCGGAAAGTCAGAGTGGTCGGGAGTTTGGCCGAGATGAAGCGATGGACCATTTGCGCAAGCAATTCTGAAGAGCCTTCTCCGAATTGGTTTTTGAATTCCCGTTCGAGCGACCCCCGAAGGGTCACCAGGACTTCGGCAGTTCGAACTCGAGAAACATCGACGTCGAGTTTGTGCTGGTCATCCCCTAATTGAAAGACTTTAATGAATCGCTGGTTCCCCTTTTGCGGATCATGGCGAAGCGAATGGAGAATTCCGAACTCTTCCCATGGATCGAAGATCTTGCGGATCGCTGAATCGAACTTTGAAAGATCCGCGTCGGTTGCAAGTGTCTTTTTGATGCAATCGATCAGTTCGGATTTCTCCAGAGCGATTGTGCTTGAACCTTCGGGTTGGGATCCGAAGAGTTCCAAGCTAGCCAGTTGCAGTTCGGAGAAGTCTTCTTGGTTTTGGTGATCCCGAAGTGCAAAAAGAGCATCTTGGAGTGAACCTCGCAATTGAACCAAAGGTTCTTTACGGTTTTCATAAACGCAGAGAACTTCACGGGCCGCTTGGACTCGAAGCCCATCGGTCTGAACTTCATCCTCGATCTGGAATGGGATCCGAGCCGGGATAGCGCGTTGGGGGACGTAGCCGATTCGGTAGGGGAATGGGGGTTCCCAGCCTCGCAGGACCAGCGACAAAAGCACACCGGCAGCTAAGAGCACCGAGGCCTTAGTCAGTAGGTCCAGGCTTGTTGCTTGGTCGATCCAGCGCTGCCAGTCAAATCGGCTGGTTTTCAGGGAAGCAGCCCGTTCGCTGCGGCTTTTTCTAGGAGAGTTTTGCATAGGAATAGGTTCCAAACCTATCAGGTCCGATCGGGCCTTTTGAGAGGCCGGGGTGCTGCGGCAAGCGGCTGATCATAGGCCGCGACGATACGTTGGACCAACGGATGGCGAACAATGTCGTTGGCTTGAAGTTGCACGATGGATACTCCATCGATGCCGCTCAGTCGCTGAATCGCATCCCGAAGCCCACTGGTAACCCCCGAGGGCAAATCGACTTGGGAGGTATCTCCGGAGACAACCACCTTGGAGCCCTCACCCATGCGGGTAAGGAACATCTTCATTTGAGCGACCGTTGCATTTTGAGCCTCATCCAAAATGATGAATGCTTGGTTGAGCGTCCTGCCTCTCATGTAAGCCAACGGGATGACTTCGATGACCTCTTGTTCCATGAGGAATTTGACTTGATCGAAATCCACCATCTCATTGATCGCATCGAGCAGTGGACGCAGATAAGGATTGAGCTTTTCCTTGAGGTCACCTGGCAGGTAGCCAAGACTCTCACCTGCTTCGACCGCCGGACGAACCAATACGATTTTCCGAATGGCTTTGGCGCGATAGGCTTCGACGGCCGTGGCGACGGCCAAGTAGGTTTTTCCGCAGCCTGCCGGGCCTGAGCAGAGTGTCAGGTCATGTGTGCGAATTGCTTCGATGTAATAGGCTTGTCCCTGAGTCCGTGGCTTGACCCGTCTGGCGGTATTTCCGATCGCCACTTCCTTGGACTCACCTCGCAGGTCGATTGCGATGTTTTTGGTCGCAGGGACCATCGCTTGATGGAGCAGCGCGTCGATCTCCTCGGGCAGGACCTCTCCGCCGCGTATGAGCTTTTCTTTGAGCTTTTCGAGGATGCCCGTAGCGATGTCGACCGAATGGCTCGGGCCGGCAACTTTGACCGTCCCATTGCGATGGGTGATTGCAACCCCGAGTTGATTGCGCACTTTGCGCAAGTGGGTATCTTGAGGTCCAAACAATTGGATCGCCAATTGCGGATCGCCCAGGGCTAGGGTTGATTCTGACATGGGGGCATTTTCTTTCATTAAGCGATGGTCTTCATGTCTTTATTGGACGGATCTTGGTGTGGTTCTTTTTTCGCCACGGCTATTCTCGCAGGATTCGTCTTAAATCCAACCTAGGACGACCGCAATTAATCCTACAACTCCCGCTGGAATCAATGAATCCGTGACGTCCCAAATTCCTCCGAGCCCGGCCAAAGTCCCGCCGCTGTCTTTGACACGACCGGACCTTTTCATCATCGATTCGATCAAATCCCCGAGCAGTCCGAACCAAGTCAATGCGGTACCTAGGAGCAATGCACCGACGAGGGGCCACCAGGTGGATCGCGGCGGGTGGCTATTTCCAAGCGAACTGAAGTAGATCACGGCGGCCAAAGAGGCCACGATCCACCCTCCCAAGAGTCCCTCCCATGTTTTCTTCGGGCTCAGGACAGGTGCTAGGGGCGTGCGACCGAGGTTCTTGCCTGCGAAGTACGCCCCTGAATCAGCGATTTTGGTCACCATAGCAATGCCAACCACATTGAACATCGCCGCGTCGGGATCTCCGACTTGGCGCAGGATCCACCATAGGCTTGTCGCTACAGAGATGTACATCAACAATCCAAGACTAGTCAACCAGCCGATAGCCTCTTGGCGATCTTGGTAAACGGCAAGAGCACGCACCCCAAGGTAGCTTGCAAGTATCCAATTGCCGATGCAGACGATGGCCAATCTGCCTTGGACACCGGTCCAGGATGGATCGAGCAGGTCGGCGGCCCCGAGGGCTCTGAGGAGTTCTGGAACGGCAGGAAGTGCCGCCGAGAGCAGAACCACAGAGGGCGACCAAAAGACTGGCAATTGCCAAGCCGAGCGTACGATCGAGGTCGCTTCGCGGGCCGTTCCCAAGCATAGAACAAGGTAAATCGGAAGCATCCAGAGTCCTGGAACTCCTGCCAGCGGGGCCTTGACGTCAAGATAAATAAAGCCAAAGACGATCGCTAGTACGATCGCGGCGGTGCGCAAACGACTGACTAACACGTTCCTGCCCGAGTTCTTCTCATCAGATTTCCTAACGACTTCCGTAAATCGGCCTTCCTGTGATTTCCAGGTCAATCACCGAGGCTCGCCGCCCCGACGGGCTTCGATTCGGCTTGGTAAAGATAGTCGACTGTTTCCCACTCGGCCCGAACCCTCGCGGGTAGAGCATCGCGGATCAGGCGTTGCTTTTCGGGGATCATGGTTGACATTTCCCGCATAGCGCGAGCGTAATTTTCGTTTCGGATTTCTTCCCCAGAGGGTTGCCTTTGGCCCCGTTGCTGAATCCAGCCCAACTCGATTCGGGCAATGCACCGGAGTAGTTCGTCGGAATAAGGCGACTCGATTACGGTCCGAAGATTCGGTTCAGCACCTGCGAGGTCATCACCTTCGATCCTCAATCGAGCGATTTGGATTTGCGATTTAAGGTAATAATTTCTGCTGAGCGCATCGGTCGGTGGGAAAAACTCCGAGACCGCGTTCCAGTGCTTGAGATTGTTTTCCACCAAAGCCAAAGCGAACTGTCGTTGAACCGATGTCTCTCGGACGACACCGGCTGTGCTGGTCGATTGGTGCGCAAAAGGATCGACGCGAGCAAGAGTAAATGACAGAGCCGAGCTCAACACCAATGGCAAGCCGAACCAGAGGATCGCGTTTTGGATCGATGTGGATCGCCGTTGCTTTTTCTTGGTGGAGGCATCCTTGAGACCTGAGTCGCGTCCCATCATTAGGATCTGCAACTCCTCGGTCGCGACACTCGAGGTGACGGCTTGATGTTCTATGACCAAACCCGAAAAGGGGATCATTTTATCCCCTCTTCCTTCGAGATGGACTTCGATGAAACTGCGCAACTCTCTAGCCAATTCCATGGCCGATCCAAATCGATCCTCAGGGCTCTTCTTGAGAAGTTGATGGACGATCCCGACGAGTTGCTCTGGAAGATCTGGACGCAACTGATCCAGTCGGACCGCTTCGGCTTGGATGTGTTGCATCGCTAGAGCAAGGGCTGTCTCGCCGGAAAAAGGAGGCCGGCCCGAGAGCATGTGGTAGGCCGTTGCACCGAGCGAGTAAAGATCGCTGCGAGAATCGACCGTAAGGCCCTGGACTTGCTCTGGACTCATGTACAAAGGAGTCCCGAGCGCGACCCCCACGGCAGTCAAATTTTGATTCTTACCCCTGGCTCTTGCCAACCCGAAGTCCGCGACTTTGACTTCGCCATCAGGGGTCAAGAGCAAGTTATCTGGCTTGATGTCTCGATGCACCAGGCCGATCGAGGCGGCCTTTTGAAGGGCCGAGGTCGCTTGCCACAGAATCGACACGGCCTCTTCGAGTGGCAAGGCACCTCGGCGTTGAATGAAGGAATTCAAATTGCTTCCAGGAACGTACTCCTGGGCGATGTACAAGGTCGAATCGAATTTGCCAACGTCGTAGACCTGTACAATATTCGGATGGATCAACGAAGCGACCGAGCGGGCCTCCTGCAAGAATCGTTGCTCATGCTCCTCGGAACCGACAAAATCGGCCCGAAGCACCTTGAGCGCCACGTGCCGATGAAGCGAGTTTTGGAATGCGAGATAAACCTCCGACATCCCTCCAACTCCCAAGCGATGCAGGACGCTGTAGCCCGCGATCACCTGGTTTGTCAGATCGTTGCCTTCGGTGGGCCGATTCATAAAGTCGATTCGTCGAAGGGTTAATAAAAACGGGATCTACAAGGGCAAGCACTCGGGAGGGGCCATCAGGGTGATCCGAAAACCACCGCGATCGCACACTTTTCCCACGCCGAGTAGGGCACGGTAAGGGACTCACCGTCGGACGCTATTTTATCCAATAACTGACCGCAAAAGTCGACTTTCCACGCCTGACGGACCGATTTAGGCAAGCTAATTTTTGCCGTCGAGGCTTTCCCCATGCCTTCGCAAACCCAAAGCAAAGCATCGGCATGGACGACTTCCTGCCCGTTGGTATAGACCCCTGGGAGACGGTTTAAGACCTTGCCTTGTTCGGCAATCCCCCCTGAGGTCGGCAGTTCTTGATGCAAAACCGGCAAAAACGAGAACCGCAAATTCGAATGATTGCACTGGGCCAACCAACCGCTTTTTTGGTGGTTAGGCCGCCTTTGCACGTCTCGAGCCCCGAATCCTGACTCGATCTCTGGGAGCATCGTCCAAGCTTCCTGGAACAGGTCGATGGCCGTCTCCCAAGGTCGTTGCCAGTGGATCCCAAGATACAGTTTGGCACGGATCGAGCCGTCGGGATGGATGGGAAGCAAGCTCTGGATCTGATTGCTCGTCGGCCTTTGATGGTAGCTAAGGCCGCCGGTCGCATAGTAGACCTTGTGCTGCGCATCGTCGATTTCGATCAGCTCGACGCAACCTTGAAGCGGCCCGAGCCATTTGGTCCGATTGCCATGCGACCACATTCCCAAAGTCGCAGCTTGGCTAGGCCATATCATTCGCCAAACCGGTGCATGAGCGGCGCGATCGAAACCGCCCCCTGAAAAAGCGATCTCGACCCACTTGCAGCCTCTGTCCAAGCGGACCGTTTGCTCAATCCAAGGTAAACTCTGGCCAGTCTCTCCCTGAGCGATACTCCTTGGGTTCGCCAGCACTGGCCTCTGGGTAGGATCGGTGTCAAAAACGCCACGCGTAACGATCTGCGATTGATGATCGCTCAGGTTCCTGTGCTCAAGACGGACTTGACTCAGAGCCAGCGAGTCTGATTCCTTTGAACGATGGTGCTCTCCGGCAGGCTTTGGAACAAGACAGACCATACCGCTTAGGCGATTGCCTCTTTGGTCGCGAATGAACAGCGAGCGGAGATGGCCTTTCTTAGGATCGATTTGGACTTCCATGAACTCGTTTGCCAACGATCCGTCAGATTGCGCAATCGAATCAGAATGCCCGAGCAACTTCGAGAAAAACCCTTTCTTGCGGGTCGACAAAACCGACTTGTTATCCCCAGGACTAGCGACCTCTACGGCGCAGAATCCAAAAGGAGGAACATCCAGGATCACTTGGGATTTCGTGGAATCGGAGTGCAGCTGGCCATGGTGCAAGATACGCTCGGAGTCGGCTCGAGTGTGCCCAACGACGGAACCATCCAAAAGAACGCTCAATCGCCTGGGATGGCTCGCTGGATTAAGGACCATCGGGGTCGATGGATTGCCTAGCCAGGGGCGGATCGATTCGGTAGCTCTGCGGTAAAGGGCAACAACTTTGGAATCGAGTTCCGCAGACCACTGCTCGGGAGAATCGATCCTAGAATCGCCGTGGCTCGCAAGGCTATCGATTTGGCAAAGGAGATCCTGGATGTCGCTTCGGAGCGAATCGTCCTTGGGATGATTCCCCGTCGATGACCAGCAAGCCAATGCATCCCCGAGTCGTTCCAATCGGTAGAGGTTTCTATGGATCTGGAGCAAACTGATTTGGAGCGAGTGGATTCGATCAGGTTGCTGGGGAAGGGAGAAAGGAAACTGATGGGTTCCCAACGTATCGGACCAATAGGGTTGTGAGGTGGAATCGAAATAGTCGTCGGCTAGAACCCATTTCCCAAGCGCGGGAGTTCGACGCATGCAACGCACAAGGTCGTCGAATACCACCGAAGTTCGGTCCGGCCAGTGAGCGATCAGAAGCGTCGGGACTTGATGGTAATCCAACTGCTTGGCCATGGCCGTGCCGACCTCGAGCAGAGCTGCCGTGTCGGCCGCGTCGAGCAAATGCCCGAGGATGGTATCGATCGCGGGCGTGTCGGCCGATGCTTGCCATTTGAGCTTTGCGTGCTCTTTCTCAGGAACCATTCCATCGAGAAACTTGGCTAGAATCGCACCCTGGAAGCCGTGTAGGCGGGCAAGGGTCGGTAGATGCCCAGGAATGCTCGGAAAAAACGGCAGCAGGACCGTTGGAAAAGCGATCCCCAATCGATCCGCTTGGGTTCTAGCTCGATGAAAACTCCGATGCAGCGATTGCTCGCTAAGATAAGTGTGCTTGAGCTCCTTGGTAAATCCTCCGACTAACGTGATTGATTTTTCCGCCAGGCGTTGGCTCATGCGACCAAAGGCTTGGGGATTTGATTCGGCTAGCAGCGCTAGAGATTCGGTCGTTACAAGAAGGCTTGTCGGGATTTCACTTTGCATTTCCTTGGAGAATCGCTCTCCCAAGGTGCTCCGAGCCGTTAGGACCAAATGCAACAAGTAGCCTTGCTGCGAGCAATATCGATCCCGTTCCTGGGACAAAGAATCATAAGCCGCATCGAGCCACCTTTGAGTTTCCTCGAAGTTGCCTTGATGGAATTGTTCGGAGGCTTGCAGCAATTGGTCCGAGACAATCATCCAGTCTAGGTTGAACGAGTAACGGAGTTTTCTGGCCATTTGCTGGACTTGCATGACGGCATATCCGAAGGCGAAAAAATCCTCCTCGATCCCATCGGTCATCGGGGATCTGGCAGGATCCTCTCGCTGGGAATCCACGAGTCGACATATTTCATCGACGATTTCTTTGCGAGTCCGCGATTGACTGTACAAGAGGTGGTTGCCTGCGAGCACAAGGCGTTCTTCGAGCGGCTGATCGATCTTGTTTTGGACCAAGCTCGGGATGACCAGCAGCGCGTTTTCAACATCAAGTCCCGAAGAATCACACCTTCGCGATTCTGGGAGAAACCCGAGTCTCCCAAGGATCCTAGGCGACCATAGCGCCGTAGAGCAAATATGATAATCTTGGAGCTCTTCGGCGGTGCAGCCAGGAGGAACCTCTTCGGGCGACGAAGCTCCCATTGCGAATATCAAGCGGTTTAACTTAGATTCGGATACCATGACGTGAAAGTATGAAGCATAATGCGTGTTCGAGAAGCCGAAATTGACGGAGCATATACAACATGATTCAAAAACCGTCAGAAAAAGACTTGGCCCTAGCTCGACTTCGCCGCTTGCCGATGCTGGGTATTTTTGTTGCGTTTTTGATGGTCGTTGGGGTGTGCATCGCTGGTTTGTGGAACGACCTAGAAAGGCAACATCGACTGATTTTGGCCTCCGAAATCGCCAACCTACAATCCCACGTCGAACGAACGATTTTGCGGATTGAAAGCGATTTGAGGCAAGGAAAGAGCCTCGAGGACTTCTCTGCTCCCAACGTTACCGATTGGCTGGTCGAACACTGGGCGCGGATGATCGCTTCGAAACCCGATCGCCTCTACGCGTTGATCGAGGACTCTTCTGGCTCGGTTTTAGCCTTTTCCTCCAAAACCGATCTAAGCTTCCTGTCGGATGGAAATTCGGTTTCCATCGATGGGTTCCCGAAATCCATAAGACGCATCATCCTAGGTCAGGGCGCCCACTCGGCGACGGCCGTGGAGGTCGGACTTCCGATCGAGCTGAATGATCACCGGATTGCAACCTACCGTACGGCGATTCCCGGTCAATGGCTCGAGGAACGAGTCAGCGCATCGACGCGCAATCGTTGGCTCGTTTGGCTAGCGATCCTTTTTGCCATGAGCTTGATCGTTTCGACCACCGCCATTTTTCTTTTCCGACTCGGAACCCATACCCAGGAACTCGAACAAGCCCTCAAAACATCCGAGACCAGAAGGTTAGCTGACTTGAGCAAATTGGTCGTCAGTATGGCTCATGAATTGAGAAATCCCCTGAACTCGATTCGGCTAAACCTTTTCACTTCTGAAAAACTCATCCGAGGAGATTCACCGATCGACCAGGAAGAAGCATTGGTAATGATCCACGAATCGGTCAGCGAGATCGAACGCGTCAATGAGCTGATCGGGCAACTGCTAGGGTTCGTCAAAGCCGATGAAAACCAAGAAACTTGGCTGAATCTCGATAACGAAATCCAATCGATCCTGAATTTCATGAAATCGACGCATGACTTGCACCAGATCCATATCGACTACCGCTTCGATGAACGAAACGCGGTCGGAAAAGTGTCCAAAAAGTACTTCCGACAGATCCTGATCAATCTTCTGCAAAACGCCAGACAAGCCATGCCCGAAGGTGGCTTGATCCATCTTCATCTGCACACCAGTTCTCAATCCGTAATCCTGGCCGTCGAAGACACCGGGCCCGGTGTTGCTTCGAACCTGTTCGAAACGATATTTGAGCCGTTTTTCAGCACCCATCAAGACGGCGCAGGGTTGGGCTTGGCCGTCGTGAAAAACCTGATCGAAGCCACCGGCGGTAGTATTTCATGCCAAAGAAGCAGTCGTTTCGGAGGCATGCGATTTACCCTCCGATTTCAATCCAAATTTCAGGCAGGCTCTATTCTTGAGGCCAAGAGTTAGACCTATTTTTTACCCCACCCCCCACCCAACAAGATTTATGCACAGCGCACTGACAATTCTGGTGGTCGAAGACCAAATTCGGGAGCGAGAAGCGCTTTCTCGATTGCTCAAATCCGAAGGCTACAACACTGTCCCGGCGAGCAACCGGCCCGAAGCCATCGATGCATTCAAAGCCCCGGTCGACTTGGTCGTTTGCGATTTGAGACTCGGAGCCGATGACGGCATGGCGGTGCTCAAGGAATGGCGTCAGACCAAACCCTCCGTCCCGGTACTCATGATGACCGCCTACGGGGACATTCATTCGGCCGTTGAAGCTATGAAACTCGGTGCTTCGGATTATCTCACCAAACCACTAAAGCCCGATGAACTGCTGCTACTTTTGAATCGCTACTTGCCCATGAGGGCTAGGGTACAGCAACAAAACGCCCTCGATGAAGGAGGGATCGGCCGGATGATCGGGCACTCGGCGGAAATGCGACAAGTGTTTGATCAAATCCGGAAAGTATCGGTATCCGATGCGTCCGTTCTGATCGTAGGCGAATCCGGCACAGGCAAGGAACTCGTCGCTTCGGCAATCCACGACAACAGTCGCCGTCGAAAAAAGCCATTTATTGCCGTCAATGTAACCGCACTTCCAGATTCCCTGATCGAGTCGGAATTGTTCGGGTATGTTCGTGGAGCATTCACTGGCGCAACCGAACCCCGAGAAGGAAGGTTCCGAGCAGCCGATCAAGGAACTTTGTTTATGGACGAGATCGGCGACCTGCCTCAAACCCTACAACCCAAACTCCTGCGGGTCCTGGAAACCTATTCGTTCGCCCCGGTAGGCTCAAGCGTCGAGTCGAACGTCGATATTCGACTCATTGCTGCAACCAGCCGCGAACTTCCAGATATGGTCAAAGACGGAGAATTTCGCATCGACCTTTACCACCGACTCAATGTCCTTACCATCGAACTTCCACCCCTTAGAAAACGTCCCGACGATATCCCGATCCTGGTCAATCACTTCCTAGCCGATTGCGCCAAAAGACACCTGCGCCCATGCCCGCAAGTCGCCCCTGAACTGCTCGATTACCTCCAAAACTACGAGTGGCCAGGCAATGTTCGGCAACTTCGCAACGTCATCGAAAATATGCTTGTCATGGGGGACGAGGGCATCTTGACCCTGAGAAATCTCCCAAAATACCTCAGCGGAAACCCCTCGAGCGAACAACACCATTCCAACCAAGGATCCTTCAACCTCCACGACCTAGAAAAAGAAGCGATCCTATCGGCCTTGAAAAAATCCTTGGGAAACCGAACCCACGCCGCCCACACCTTGGGTATCTCCGTGCGCACTCTCCAGAGGAAGCTCAAACTCTGGGACATCGAATAAAAAAACTCCAGGTCCGCACCTGTAGTCGATTCTCGCCATCAAAACCGGTTGGGAGGTTTATGATGCCCGGAGCAAGGATCGAGGTGTGTTGGACCTGGAGTTCTTTTACCTACCAACCAGCAGTTTCCGCGCCAAAACTGACAAATCACAAAAAATGAGATTTGGCCTGGGTTTCAACCCGGGCACTCTAAACCAGTCGGAAAAAACGAACACACGAACGCGACATTGCGTCGCATAAAACGCCAAAATGTCGCACTTAAAGTGGGGGCTGATCAAGTCTCCGGCAAGAAATCGGGCCGGTTCGTAGCGAATCCCAGCTCGTTGCGAATCTCCGTTCGACCTTTTTTCCGTCTAATGCTATAGTTTTGCTCCAGGTAGCTTTCGGGTGATCCAAAATCCCCGTTCTCGCAAATCGATCGACAAAAACAACGAACTTCCTACGGAGAGCCTCCATGACGATCCCAGCACCCACCGAACGAAAAAACCCCGTAATGACGGGAGCCGACATCGTCGTGAAGTCACTGGTCGATCATGGAGTCGAGATCGTGTTTGCCTATCCAGGGGGGTGCTCGATGCCCATGCACCAATCGCTGACGAAATACGAAGGGAAACTTCGGACCATTTTGCCTCGGCACGAGCAAGGTGGCGCGTTTGCATCCCAAGGGATCGCACGCTCGACGGGTAAAG